>Ga0193963_1000813_pt1 | contig 16008 bp, 5 predicted proteins | sample FB_6_MG_FD_140359 | JGI IMG/M metagenome (GOLD analysis project Ga0193963, IMG submission 140359) | Microbial mat bacterial communities from the Broadkill River, Lewes, Delaware, United States - FB_6_MG | ecosystem: Environmental > Aquatic > Freshwater > River > Microbial mats | place: USA...
GCCAGATGATTTGAAAGGCAGTGTAGGTTTTTCCGGTGCCGGTTGCCATCACTAGCAGAATACGATCTTGGCCTTGCACGATGGCCTCGATGGTTTTATTGATGGCAAGCAACTGGTAATAGCGAGGCGTTTTGTCGCTTCCGTCGCTGTAATAATCCTGCTGGATCAACGCATTCTGCCGGTCGTTCAACCCACGGTGTTGCATCCACAATTGCCACAATGTTTCCACAGTGGGAAATTCGTGGAGTGCAAGCTCACGCTCGACAATGCCGTCCATGGCAATTTTGTTGTGGAACAAAAAGCCGTCACCGTTTGAACTGAAGACAAACGGCACCTGCAACATGTCGGCGTAGCCAAGGGCCTGTTGCATGCCGTCGCCTAAGGAGTGGTTATTGTCTTTGGCCTCGATAACGGCAATGGGAATATTGGGCTTGTAGAAAAGGACATAGTCGGCGCGTTTGTGCCTGGCCCGGGTATGCAGCTTTCCACGCACGATGATGCGCCCTTTTGTGAGGGGGTATTCTTCTCTAACCTGGGTGGCTATATCCCAGCCGGTCTGCGCCAAAGTCGGCGTGATGAATTTGGTACAAATGTCGCGTTCGGAGAGTTGTTTTTTATTCATCAGCCAACTTTTTTAAAACTCCTTAGTTTTTTCAGCAAATGTCGACACCGGCTGCTTTCATCTCTTCCAACGCCGCTGTGGTGCTTTCCGGGGCAACCCCCCGGCACAGACTTTTGATCAGTGTCACGTCAAATCCGAGCATGATAGCGTCCATGACCGTGGCCTTGACGCAATAATCCGTTGCCAGTCCGTAAATGATGAGCTTTTTTATGCCTGCCTGTTTGAGGATATCTGCCAGGCCGGTCTCTTTTTTCCCGTCATCAAAAAAACCGGAATAGGAATCAAAGGCCGGATCCATGCCTTTTTTTACAATGGCCGTAAAAAGGGATTCATCCATCAGGATCCGGGCGTTGGAGCTGCCCTGGACACAATGGGGAGGCCATAATACCTGCTGGCGGCCCTCAATTTCAATGACATCATAGGGCTTGGCGTTGTCGTGGTTGGAAAAAAAGGAAATGTGGTTTGCCGGGTGCCAGTCCTGGGTGGCATAGATTGGGTAGCCAAGTGCCTTGAGCCGCCGGGTTTCGGCTTCTGCCGCATCAAGATATTCCCGGTCTGCGCCTCCAACGGCAAGACTGCCTTGCATGGCCTGGGTAAAATCTGCCTGGATATCCACAACAACCACGGCGGTATGGTCCTGTTTTGTATTTATCTGCATAAAGTCTCTATCCTTTTTGAAAATTATATCCTAAGATAATCCTTTTAGAAGGCATATACAAAATTTTTTTAGAAATATTATAGACCCATGATTAAGACGATACTTGACAATGATCTGTATAAATTCACCATGCAGCAGGCCGTGTATCGGCTGTATCCCAAAGCCCGTGTCCGGTATAAACTGACGAACCGGGGGGGCACCCCTTTTCCTGCGGGCTTTGCCGGCTTGATTAAAGACCGGGTGGCGAAGATGGCAGATTTACGTTTAACCCGTGAAGAACGCGTGTGGCTGGAAAAGACCTGCCCCTATTTTACAAAAGCGTACCTGGATTATCTGTCTTCTTACCGCTACGACCCTGACCAGGTGGAAATTTCCCAGCAGGGGAATACGCTTTCTGTGGGGGTGCAAGGGCCATGGTGCAGGACCATTTTATGGGAAGTGCCGCTGATGGCCATCATTTCCGAAACCTATTTCAAGGTCATCTCCCCTGAAATTTTGTCCAGGCAGGCCATCCGGGCGCGCAACCAGACCAAGGCGAAAATGATGTCCAAGGCGGGTCTGACGTTTGTGGAATTTGGTACCCGGCGGCGTTTTTCCGCTGCCAACCACGCCCATTTTCTTGAGGATGTTCTGGCGCTGGAGCATCACAGCATGGTCGGTACCTCCAATGTGCATTTTGCCAGAATTTACGGGCTTGCCCCGATGGGGACCCTGGCCCATGAATGGATTATGTTCCATGCGGCCTTAGGCGATTATGCCACGGCCAATACCGCCTCCATGGATGCATGGCTCAAGGTCTATCCCGATGTACTGGGCATTGCGCTGACCGATACCTTTACCACAAAGTTGTTTTTAAAGGCCTTTACCCTGGACCGGGCCAACCGGTTTTCCGGTGTCCGCCACGATTCCGGGGATCCTGAAACGTTTGCCCGGGACATCCTTGCCCATTACCGGGAAAAGGGTATTGATCCGGGTACCAAGGCCATTGTATTTTCAGACGGCTTGAATGTGGAACGGGCAATGAAAATTCATGCATTCTGCCGGGGAGAGGTAAAGGACTCCTATGGCATCGGCACCAATTTGACCAATGATGTGGGGGTGGATCCCTTGAATATTGTGATCAAATTATTCTGGGTGCAACCTGAACCCGGCATGGAAGGCCGGTTCACGGTGAAATTGTCGGATGATCCGGGCAAACACACCGGTGATCCCGGGGAATTGTTACGCTGCCGAAACGCCTTTGATTCTTGCTACTCTGCCAGCCAGGTTTAAAAATCCGGCATAACGTGTCCGGGGTTTTTTTGTCCGCCGATTTGATGGTGGTCAGGGGGGAGCGGTTTCCATAGACCGTGATGCAGATGGTGACGGATTTCACGAATGCCGACACCGTCGGCGGTCCGGAATATTCTGACCGCCGACGGTGTTGCTCAGGAAAAAAGGTTAGCTGATGGTCTTGAAATTTCCGAGCACAAGCATATCGCCAGGCACTGCTGCTTCGGCGAACTGGATATAGTTGTTGGAGGGAAAGAGCAGATTTTTAACGGCAAACACAGATATGGTGTTAAAGCTGATATTCAACTGCTTGGTTATCTGGCTGGGCACGTGTTTTTTTACCTGTTGGTTGACCTTAGCCTGAAGATTATCACTGCCCGAAGGGCCGCCGCCGGCCAAGTGGCCTGTCACCGTCACCGCCTGGCTGGCCATGGAAATGGCTATCTGTTGGTCGCGGCCGTCGCCGGTCACGGAAATAGGGACGGTGGCAGATACGTTGGATGTGGCATCGTTGGTAAATGACCCATGGGAAACCCTGGTGCATTTTGAAAAGCAGGGCCAGTATGTAAAGCTGGTTGTCGTTTTGATGGTCATGGTTTGTTTTTTTGAACCGGAGAGCGTCATGCCTCCCCCGTTTGTGGGCTTCAATGTCATTCCCGACAGATTCCAGGTGACCGTGTTGTTGGGGAATGCGTAGGTGGTCGTGGTGCTGCTGCCACCCATTCCTTGGGGGCTGGTATAGGTTGAAATCTGAGTCAGCTCTTTGAGACTTATGCCCGAGGCCGATACGGGCGCATTGGTAAAATCGGCCCAGGAGGCCTTGGCCTTGTCGGTATCGCTTCTGCCTTCCAGAGACCAGCCGCCCTTGGTCATGGACTGGGGCAGGATTTTTCCGAAAAATAAGTTGCTGCGGACAATCAATGAGGTTTCCATACCTGAGGGCAGGGGGTCTGACACACCGTTGAGGAAGGTCAGGGTGGGGTTCAGCAAGGCCCGGTTGCCGGTCTGGATAAACATCTGCAGCATTTCGGTTTCCGATGGCGTCTTGAGCACTTTAAACAGGAAACCATTGGGCCGCATGTCATCCAGGACCGGGATATTGGTCAGGTCTAGCTGGTTGATCAGGTAGGTCACGGGATTTTCCGCGAAATATGCCTTTATGGCCTTATTCAGCTCGACTTTTTCCTCATCGCTGATCTCCATGTTCTCCACTGTGAATGCCCCCTGGGACATGTCCAGCTCGACCTTCAGGAGGTTGTGGTTTTTCCCGTCGACCTGCACGGAGCCCTGGGTCTTGGCTAACTTGACAATGGCAGTCAGGGTTTTACCGGCGATGCTTATGGATGGATCACATTTTTCCGGGTCTGATCCTGTTTGAATACAGCTTGTCAAAGTACCTTTTTCAATGGGCATCTGTAATTTGACCGTGTTGTCGTTGTTCACCGAGAATGTGAGCAGGGGATACCCGTATTCCATATGGAATTTCTTGATGGCCCACACCCCTTCCACCACCTTGGTCCGGGTGACTGCGTCAATGGTATTTTTATACGCGGTGGCGTGTTTTAACGTGTCGTACTGATCGCGCAGGGAGGCGTTGATCTGGCTTAATCCCATGTTGAACACAATATCCCAGCCATTGGTGGTGCTTCCCTGGGCATTCATTTGGGAGATCAGGGTAGGGGATGAAGGGCGAACCGCCCCTGCGGTAACGACACTCATGGCGGCGGTCCGAAGAATCTCCATACCGGGGGCTGCCCGGCGTGCAGTCAGATTGGCAAAGGCGCAGACCGGTTTATCAACGATCCTGGCTTCCAGGACAAAGCAGAGGCGAAGCTTCACTGTGTGCGATTTGAATGTCAGCCCCTTGTTCAGCTCGGTCTTTGGCAGATCTATCCGCCAGGAACCGAACGGGGTAACTCGGCTGACGCCGTCGGACCAGGATTGGCCTTGATCCGAGAATTCAGGGGTGTTGGTGGCCGTATCAAACTGGTAGGTCCGCTGCCGCCAAGGGGTGTGAAAGGTCAGGGGCTGACGTTCGACATTCCGGTCAACAAACGGGGAATCTTCAAACGTGAGTCGTACCAGCAACTTTCCGCTGTCAGTGGACTTTACGCCATCAACCGTTGCTGTCACACTCACCACCCGGAGGTTGACGTACTGGGTAAATTCTTTGGATTCCGGGTTGATGACAATTTGGCAGGAACGGCCGCCGGAGATATTGTCGGTGAGTATCCCATCAACCTCATATACAAGTTTATCTGTGGTCGCGGCCTGGTACTGGAGGAGATGTGACTTTGCGTTCATGCTTGCCTGGGATTGGGCAATCCGCGCTTTCATAAAGGTGAGCAGGCTGTAGCTGGAAATTATCGTGGGCGGCTGAAGCCAGGCATACTGTAGTGCCTGGTCCTGGAGGAGGAACGATTTTGAAAACGTGGTCAGCATCTGGCGGTGCATGTATTCCAGGCGTCCGGTCAGGCCGACCAGATCAATGGCGGAACGGTCAAGGTCTTGGATATTTTTCGGATTCAGCCGGGTGGTCAGCGCCTTGAGACGTTCTTCCTGATTCTTATTCAGCTTTTTTTGGCGCTGGGTGATGTAAATGTCACGCTGAATCTGGTGCAGGGACGACTGGGCGCTGACCATGGCCTTGCCCCGGGCTACAAGAATCTTGAAGGCTGCCACCATCTTGGCCTTGGCTTCAATGACGGACGCATCGCTGGGTCCTGTGGCCATGACCACGTCCAATTGGATGGACATCTCATCCCAGTTGATTCCGGCCGTATCCCCGAAGTTCATGCCGTCCATGCCGTCCAGGGTTTTTTCCGCGTTGGACAGGGATTGGAGTGTGCCGGATACGGTTTGGTACAATTTCATGGTTCCGTTGAGCACATTCAAGGTTTTCTTAATCATCTGGGCTGCCTGGCCCAATTCCTTGACAGCGGAAATCGCGCTGGATGGAATCAGCACCGAGGTGCCCAAATCAAATAAATTGGTGGCCAGATCCAGGCCGAATTTGATCAGCTCCATGGTCTCCCATTGTTTAACCCGGGATTGGTAAACCTGGACTGCTTCGCTGACTTCGGCCTGCTGTTCGAAGACCTGTTTTTTCAGGTCCGCGATCTTGGCTTCCTGAAGTTTTGACTCGGCCTTTCGAGAGGTGATCACCGCATCATACTGCCGGGCGATCTCAGTGGCACTGTCGGCATTGGCCTTGATCAGGCCGGTGAGAAGTTTTCCTGATTCAATGATATTTTTGTTTAGGGTCTTGCCCACGTCAATGGTGAGTTCGGCTTGTTTGCGCTGATTGATCTGAATCGCATTTTCTGCGATCTGTCGCTGGATTTCCTGGAGGTAGTCCATGATGCGGTTGATGCCGGTCTCATAGTCGTCGGCGGGCAGGATTGGTACAAATGCACCGGCCCGGGAGTTGGGGGAATACCCGCCCAGGTCCAGTGCATGGACCCTCATGGCCAGAAGCGCTTCATCCGTGGTTCCGGACGGAATGACCCGGCCGATCCAGGCCAAATAGTTCCGGAGCAGAGCGTGCAGGGCGTCCTGGTCAGCATCCCAGGACTGGAGGCCAAGCACAGCCTCGGCAAAGGCCAGGGAGAATTCAAGGCTGTCCTTCAGGGTCGCAAGGCTGTCGTCGGGGGGCAGGCTGCGGATATCCCGGGTGACTCGAACGCGGCCTTTTTCATCGGTTTCATAGCATAGTCCGTCAACCACGACCATGTGTTTGGAACCGGCCGTGTTTTCGAACCGGGCAGCCCCGAGAAACCGGCTGCAAGCGAGGGTCAGGTCGTCATAGCCTTTGTCTGTAAGGATCACCACATTGGGATTGCCGGTGGCCCTCATGTCCAGGGTATAGCCGAACAACTTTACCCGGCTGCCCGGGATCCGAATTCCCTTTGAGGATGCGGCCGACACCACGTATCCGAAGGTTATGAAGTCCTGAACCTCCTCTGCCGCAACGAGCTGCATATCCGAAAGATCCAGGCGCGACTTATATACGTTAATGGTCGGCGAAGCGATGGAGGACAGAATGCCGGGCTGGTCCTCCGGCAGAAGCTGAGTAAAATCAGTGGTATCTATTTTTTCAAATCCGACATTGACCGAATCTTTAAAAACAGCAGACAGTGCTCCTTTCAAGACTCTGCGCCACACCGCCGTACGCTTGTATTCGGTGAACGTGGTCAGGGGGCTCAGCACAATTTTCAGCGGAGCCTGGGCTGTAAAGTCTTCGTTCAGCCGGTCCAGGGACACGCGTGTTTTTTCGGTAAATATTTGGAACACACTGTTTCTTTTGGACCAGAAAGGCTCCATCCATTCCCCGGAGCCCAGGCTTTTTTTGAATTTATCCGAGTTGCTCAGGCATAATATTTTGCCGAATTCTGTGACATACCCAAATGCCCCTGTGGCCGCGTCTGTGGTGAAATACTGGAAATTCACCGAATCCGGGCCGGAGAACTTATTTTTATCAAAGCCCTGTTTGACCCGTTCAAATCGGTCCGAGGTGTAGGCAAACACCTGGATAATCTGGTCTCCTACCGTGATTTTGGAAACAAAATGGGTGCCCCAGGTGGAAAATACATCAATGAATTCGTTGGCCTCGTCCAGTTTGAGCCCGGCGATCTCATCTGGATTGTTTTGGGGTCTGAAATATCGCAGCCGGGCAAGGGAGCGCATAAAATTGGAATCAATGCCGATGGCCGGATCCGGATTCAATGCATTCACCGTCATGAGTATCCCGGTTTCTGTTGTTGTATGCCGGACAGTTTTATCCTTCCGGGTCAGTTTGACCAAGGCATACCTCAGGTCCGGATCATCAAGGCAAATCCCCAGTACGTCAGCTAGGCCGGCCCGGGTCTCGGCACCTTCTGGAGAACACAGCGCCAGGGCGCCGGAAGGCAGATTCGGCGAAGAGACTTCAATGGCCGGGTGTTCCACCTGATATCCGAGCAACGCGGTTATCAGATCTGGTGCTGTTTCGTGAAGTGAAATCTCTGGGTATTCCCAGTCTCCGTTTTCAGATACCGGCCCAAGGGGTTTGGATTGCATTGGCGCTTTTTGGGTCCTGTGCAGGATGTTTAATTTTCCGGATTCAGGGTTCCATCCGGGGCAATAGCCTTTGGTCAAATCTGTTGAGAGTCCAAGGGATATACTGGCCAGAGTCGACATAATGCCTCCTTATGTATTTAAGATAGATAACAGGTTGGACGTTTATTTTTTTAAAAAAGTCTGTGGAACCGACACAAATTTTTCAACATTCGTTGTGGGCCGAAGCCTGGATGTCGATAAACCAGGGACGGCCCGTGGCCCTTTATAAGAACGTCTGTGTAACCAACACAGATCTTTCAATTTTCGTTGTGGGCTGAGTCTGGGTGCAGATAGACCAGATCAGCCCATGGCTGTTATGCTGAAAAGCCCTTGGTCTCTGATTTTTTTTGTTCTGCCGGCCAGGTTTCAAAGTCCGGGATAAAGTTTCCCGGGCCTTTTGGCGGGTCGATTTTATCTCGACATGATCTCATCCTTAGGCGTCCTGGGGCGGGCATCGGGGGCAAGGGGAATGAGGATAGTGAAACAGGTCCCCTGGCCCCGGAGGCTGTCACAGGTAATGCGTCCCTGCATTTCCCTGACAATGGAATGAACAATGGAAAGGCCCAGCCCTGAATTGGAAGCGTCAGCCTTGCTTGAATTATAGGGTTCAAAAAGCCGTTTTTTGATATGTGACGGGATGCCCGGGCCATTGTCCTGGATGGTGACTTGCGCCACACCGGGAAGCTTTCTTTTTTCATCTATCAATACCTTGGCTGAGCCGGGAACCAGCTTTGTTTTAAATTGGATTTCGTCTCCTTTTTCAAGGGCTTCGGCAGCATTTTTAACCAGATTGATAATCACCTGTTTCAATCCGTTGCTGTCCAGGGTGGCCTTTGGCATGGCGTCATCAAGGTCGATTTGAATTCGGATCTGTCGGGGCAGAAGAATGGATTTTTTCAACACAGCCAGCACGTGACGGCACATCTGATTGAGATCAATGGTCTCCAGTGCTCCCCCCACCCTGGGCTTTGAAAACGAGGTCAGTCCTTCCAGCAGGGATGAAACCCGGTTCATTTCTTCTTTGACAACGGTGATCTCTTCCTGGGCAGGGTGCTTTTCCGGCAGGTTAAATTTCAGGGTTTCAAGGTAATTTCTAATGATGGCAACAGGGTTGTTGATCTCGTGAACAACTTTGTCTGTCAGGATTGTATAGGCTTGCATTTTTTTATCACTGATATCCCTGGCATACACTTCATGGAAGTTAAGGTTTTCAAGGCATATGCCTGTCTGACGGGAAAAAAGTGTCAGCAGAGTTTTATTTTTGTCCAGGGTTTGGGCAAGATCGCTGTCCACGCCGATAACCATGGCGCCTGAACAGCCATTATGTCCGAGAATGGGAATGGCATAAAGGGCCGGTGTTTCAAGAGCCTGGATAATCCGGGCATCTGATACAGTCAGGTTTTCTTGGCCCATGCCGATCGTAATTTTACCTGTGTTGACCGATTTTACAATCAGGCTGTCATTGTTGTTCATGGCAAGGGCAATGCTTGTGACAACGTTGTAATGGCGGTCCTCTTCTGCGCAGGTTCCGGTGAGCAGATTCTTTTCTCTGTCCTGAAGAAAGAAAAAGATCCGGGGAATATGGAAAATGATTTCCAGCCCCCGTTGGACCGTCTTAAGCACCGTTGTCACATCCTTTGCCCTGAGCAGGTTGTCAAGGGTCCCAAAACAGAGTGAAACGTTTTTAAGGTCATCTGCCAGAAGATTATATCCTTGTTCCGGCGCACCCAGAACAAGATTCAGGCTTTTGGCCATTTGATGGACTTCGTTTTCAGCCTGGACCGCGATATCGTTCAACACGGCGGCCGGTATGTCTGTCAAAAAAAGTACATCCTGTGTCACATTCGTGCTTTTCGGTTCTGCCATGAGGTGGGCCATGAAAAGAATCTTAATATGGGCAAGCTCTTCTTGGATACGTGCCAAGGGGTGACTTAAAAACCCCACGGCATCAGATGTCATCGGGTTCAGATGCCACTGGTTAAACAGCCAGGCGCTGACATTTGGGCCGTCTATCTTGAGTATGTCGGCCTGGGCCTCAAATTCATTTTGTCCCTGGTTTACCCTGGCTTTAATCTCTTTGTATTCCTTTGGAAAGGTTGCCATGAGCACCAGGGTGCCGATATCGTGGAGAAGGCCTGCCAGGAAATACTGGTCCGAATTGTCCTGTTTTTCTTCACGGGCGATGCGCTGGGCCAGAACCGCACATTTGTATGAATGATACCAGAACCTGTTGATGTTGAAATTGTCAGTGGCTTTGGAGAATTTAAAAAATTGCATGGCCGAAGAACTGATGGCGATATTGCGCACCGTATCCAGTCCCAGATATACCACAGCAGATTTGATATTGGTAACCTGTTTTGCCAGGTTTACATGGGGAGATGCAATGATGGTCAGCAGTTTTGCAGTAAGCCCCGCATCCCGGCAGATGATTTGTGTTACTTCGTCAATATCTATCTTCTCTCTGCCGCAGGCCCGGATCAATTGCACCATTACCTGGGGAAGTTGGGGCAGGGGGCCGGTTCTTTTTATTTTTTCAAAAATACTTTTCATGGCGCATGAATCCGTTTGAGTATGTTTTTTCCGTGTCCTATGCCGGTGCGATGATGAAACAAGGCTGCTGTGTGTCCCGTCGATATGGATACTCACAAGCCCATTGCCGTTTTCCATTACAGTACTGAGCGCTCTATGCGCGACATCGTCAGAGTAGCTTGGGTGTGAGCATGAACCTTTCAAACAACTGTAGTACCCCGCAGGTATTCTTCATGGGTTGACCAGGTCTATCGGCACCAAGACTCAACCCACAACGGAAGTTTAAAAGTCTGTGTAGTTTACACAGACTTTCTTATAAAAATCAAAGGAAAAGAAATCATCCCTTCCCGCTTCTACATCGTTTTTTTACCGTGCCTTTCTTAAGACAACTGCCCAGGGTTGACCGTGCAGCAACAGTGAAGAGATACATATTTTGAGGGGCTTGATAAAAATTGGGTTTTTGTATAAACTTCAAATATATTGTTAATATTACCAGATCTTTAACTTCAAATATTCAACTTGATAGTATAGAAGATGCAATGTTAAAATGACGGGGTCATTAATTAATTATGAAGCCCTCTTATCAAAATTTAGAAAAAAAAATGGAAGCTGTCACCCAAGAACGAGACCGTCTGTTATCAATTATTAATTCAAACAGAACGGGAACGCTTCACACTAAAGAAAATTTTAACAACAACAAACAAAAATATCGTTCATTGTTCCTAAACGCGCCCTTAAGCTATCAGTCTCTTGACGAAAATGGAAATTTCATCGAAGTGAATGAGGCCTGGTTGAAAACTATGGGATATCGTTCTGATGAGGTCATTGGACATAATTTCAGCGAATTTCTTCATCCTGATTGGCAAGATCACTTCAAAGAAAACTTTCCACGCTTTAAGGCCGTCGGAGAAATTTCTGGTGTAGAATTTGAGGTGGTCAAAAAAAATGGCGACCTAATGCTTGTCTCTTTCCATGGCAAAATCGGTAGGGACGATAATGATATTTTCCAAAGGACGCACTGCATTTTTCAGGATATCACAGGGCGTAAAAAGCTGGAGTCTGAGCTGAAAACGCATTTTCGTAATTTAGAAACAATCTTTGATAGCGCACCTTTTATTCTTGCTATCTGTGACAAAGCGTTGTGTATCCATACGATAAACCGTAAAGGCGCAAGCCTTGTCAAAAAAGCCAAAAAGGACTTATCAGGAAAATTCTGCGGGGATGTTTTTCATTGCCGGCATTCATTTAACGACTTCGGTTGTGGGAAAAATATTGAGTGCCCGGACTGCATATTGCGCAACAGTGTTCTTTCAACTTTTGAAACACGCAAATCTTGCATCGAAAAAGAAACGCAGATGAACTTAATCATAGACGGGATGGAAAAATCATTTTACTTTTCCATTTCAACGGAACTTTTAATGTTTGATAATCAAGAACGTGTTCTTTTGTCTATGGCTGATATTACTGAAAGAAAAAAGAATGAGAATAAACTCATTGAACAAAAACAGGAGATAGAATCTATATTTCGTTCAGCACCAATCGGGATAGGTGTTGTTACTGACAGAGTAATTAATAAAGTTAATAAACGGACCGAAGAGATTTCAGGTTATTGTGCCAATGATTTGATAGGGAAAAATGCAAGAATATTGTATCCGACAGACAAAGAGTATGAGGATGTGGGAAGCGAAAAATATCGTCAGATAGCTCTCTATGGTACGGGTACGGTTGAAACGAAATGGAGACGCAAAGACGGTAGAATCGTTGATATTTTGATGAGTTCAACCCCGATAGACTTAAAGGATTCTTCAAAAGGGGTCACTTTCTCTGTATTGGATATTACGGAATCAAAAATGAATGAGCAGGCATTGCTGGACAGTGAAAAAAAATATCGATCCATGATGGAAGCCTTGGAAGACCCAACATATATTTGTTCACAGGACATGCGAATTGAATATATGAATCCGGCAATGATTAACTGGGTCGGTGAAGATGTTACCGGCAGCAAATGTTATGAAGCTGTCTGGGGACGCCAATCAAGATGTCCATGGTGCCTCCATGATAGGATTATGAAAGGTAAATCAGCCTCTAAGGAATTACAGGTACCTGATTCAGATGAGATTTATCACGTTTTGAGTGCTCCCATTTATGCTACGGATGGTTCAATTTCAAAATTTACATCATACCGGAATGTCACAGAGATAAAACAACTTTATTCCAGGTTGCAGCAAGCTCAAAAAATGGAAGCCATTGGGAATTTAGCGGGTGGCATTGCACACGATTTTAATAATATCCTTTTCCCTATTGTTGGACTGTCAGAGATGCTGATTGAAGATTTTCCATCCGACAGTACGGAATATGAAAATCTTCAAGAAATACATAAAGCGGGTATGAGAGGCAGTGACCTTGTAAATCAGATACTTGCGTTCAGTCGGCAAACTGAGGATAAGTTATCACCGACTCGACTGCAATTTATCATGAAAGAAGTTTTCAAACTGCTTCGAGCGTCAATACCCTCAAATATTGAAATCAATCAATCTTTACAACCCAATTGTGGCCTTGTGCTCGCGGATTCAACCCAGTTACATCAAATCGGAATGAATCTTATCACGAATGCATACCATGCTGTTCAAGAAAAAGGAGGGAAAATAGATGTCGAGGTCAGGGAGGTTGAAGTTAAAAAAGGTGTCGGCGTTTTAGACTTACCCCCGGGTAAATATGCCACACTTACAGTGGCGGATAATGGTGTCGGGATAAACCGGGATCAACTTGAAAAAATTTTTGAGCCGTATTTCACGACAAAGAAAAAAGGTAAAGGAACAGGGCTTGGATTGTCAGTTGTCTACGCAATTGTGAAAAAACACAAAGGCGAAATCAAAGTCTTGAGTGAACCCGGAAAAGGCACCCGTTTCCAAGTTTATCTGCCGGTATTGCCCTCATCATCCCCTGAAGAGACTGAAGGTCTATGCTCACATTGGCCTACCGGTACTGAGAAAATACTGCTGGTCGATGATGAAGTGCCCATAGCAAACCTTGAAAAGCAGATGCTTGAAAAATTGGGATATTCTGTTTCTAAACGTGTAAGTAGCACAGATACCTTGGATACCTTCAGAGCAAACCCTGATGCTTATGATTTGATTATCAGTGATATGAGCATGCCTCACATGACCGGTGACCAACTCGCCCTTGAAATTCTGAAAATTCGTCCAGATATACCAATAATCATATGTACCGGATTGTCTGAACGTATCAGCAAAGAACAGGCGTTGGGGATTGGGATTAAAGGCGTCTTAATGAAACCGGTTGCCAAGGCTGATATGGCTAAAGAAATAAGGAGCGTTTTAGATGACTCCAAAATTCTTAACGGCGTTCAGTAATTAAATAGTATAGGAAATTTCATTTCCTGATAGCTAACAGCCCGCCCGAAGGGCGTTAATTAAAACCGAATCATCGAGTATCATATCCTGATCAACGCTCTGGACAGTGCTTGACTTCCCCATGCGGGGATGGCATAAGACCCCTATTTTTTATACAATTATCATTGGTGAGTTGAATGCGGCATGAGCGAAGCGTCTATGACAAATAGTCTTTGTAAGGGGCAACGATGGGTTTCTGAAACTGAACCTGAATTAGGGTTGGGCGTTCTTGCTTCTTTTGACGCAAGGACCATTACATTGCATTTCCCCGGTTCGGACTGCGGCAGAAAATACAGTCGGGCGGCCGCACCCATCAAGCGGATGCGTTTTCAACCCGGAGACCGGATCCGCGGAGAAGACGGGACACGGATGACCGTGGAAAAAGTGGTGGAAAACGCCGGTATTCTGACCTATTTTCAAGGGGAAGAACCGCTTTGCGAGTCTGAGTTGTCATCGGTTTTAGCTGTGGATATGCCGTTTTCCAAACTTCTTGCCGGGTTTGCCGGCACATCCGGCAAATTTGATTTAAGATATCGTATCAGATCGGCCCAGGGGGCGTACCAGAAATCTCCGACCAGGGGGTTTTTAGGGGGCCAGGTGGATTTGATCCCCCATCAGTTTTATATTGCCGGTGAGGTGTCCGGCCGGTATTTTCCACGGGTTCTGCTCTCCGATGAAACAGGTCTTGGTAAGACCATTGAGGCGGGCTTGATTCTTCACCGTCTTCTGGTCACCGCTCAAATTTCAAGGGTATTGATTATTGTGCCCGATGCCTTGGTACATCAATGGTTTATTGAATTGTATCGAAAATTCAGTTTAATCTTTCGGATTTTTGATGACGCCTATTTAGCAGGGGCTGCCGCGGCTGAGCCGGACATGAATCCGTTTCTTTTGGATCAACAGGGGATTTGTTCCGAATCGTTTATCCGCGACTCGGACCATGTGAAAACGGCATTGATCCGCGCAGGATGGGATATGGTGGTCATGGATGAAGCCCACCATATGGCAGAGGATTCATCCCTGTATCAATTTTTGGCGGATTTGGACGCTGACACCCAGGGGCTGATGCTGCTTACGGCAACGCCGGAGCAGATGGGAATTGAAGCCCATTTTGCCCAGTTAAAACTTTTAGATCCGGTTCGCTATCATGACTTTGCAGCGTTTGTAAAAGAGTTGGAAGGGTACAAAGTTGTGGCGCAGCAAGTCCGGGAAAAATTGGACCGGGAGGAATCCCCACAGGCGTTGCTGGATGCCTTTGGACCCGGCAGGGTGATTTTCAGAAACAGGCGCCGGTCGATTAAAGGCTTTCCTGAAAGGCAGGTGAACCTGATTCCCCTGGAAGGAACCTGCGGCCCGAATGATAATCTAAGTGATGATCCCAGAGTGGCCTGTCTTGCGCGGTTATGCCGCTCTTTAAAACCTGAGAAAATTCTGGTGATCTGCCGTTCAAGGCAGACAGTCACGGCATTGATCCAGGGGCTTGAGGCCCATCTCAGCGTCGATGCAGCCCGGTTCGACGAAAGCATGGATCTGTTGACCAGGGATCGTCAGGCCGCCTGGTTTGCCGATCCTGACGGGGCAAGACTGCTGGTCTGTTCTGAAATCGGTAGTGAAGGACGAAATTTTCAGTTTGTCCACCACCTTTTTCTTTATGATCTTCCGGTGAATCCGGAGCTTTTAGAGCAGCGCATCGGCCGGGTGGACCGCATTGGTCAAAAAGAAAAAATTGTTATCCATGTGCCGTATATCCGCAACACCGCCCATGAAATTTTGGCCCTGTGGTATGACCGGGGCGTCGGGCTTTTTAAAGAGAACGTCAACGGGCTGCACGCCGTTTATACCCAATTTAAATCCCGGGTGGCGCAGTTGATGGTGCAGGCGGTGGGCAGGGCCGATGATTCCATGTCAGAGAAAATAAAGGATTTGATCAATGATACCGTAGCCTTTGTTGAGCAGATCACCCGGAATCTGAACCAGGGACGTCATATTCTCCTGGAATTAAATTCCTTTAAGCCTGACTCTGCCCATGAATTGATTCAACTGATTCATCAAACCGAAAAATCCAAGGATCTTCACAATTTAATGACGGATCTGTTGGATCTCTACGGCATTGAAACCGATCATATCACCGAGGCTGCGGGCAATTCGGTGGTTTCTTTCATCCCCGACCGTATGACTGATGAAAATTTCCCCACACTGAGCGGCGGCGGCAAATTTGTTACCTTCGACCGGGCCACCGCCATTGCCCGGGACGATCTTGATTTTTTAACCTGGGATCATCCCTTTGTCCGCCAGGTGATGGAATATTTTACGACCCAGGGAGAGGGCCAGGCTTCGGTGGCCAGGCTTTCGGGTACAGGGCGGCAGGGCCTGATTCTTGAATCGATTTTCCTTTTGGATCTTCCTGACGGGAACAC
>Ga0193963_1000816_pt1 | contig 15936 bp, 11 predicted proteins | sample FB_6_MG_FD_140359 | JGI IMG/M metagenome (GOLD analysis project Ga0193963, IMG submission 140359) | Microbial mat bacterial communities from the Broadkill River, Lewes, Delaware, United States - FB_6_MG | ecosystem: Environmental > Aquatic > Freshwater > River > Microbial mats | place: USA...
GCCGGAACATTCAGTGATGGTAAGCTTAATTCTTTGATAAAAGATAGAAGTAAAAGAGGAAAAGTAATACTTGAGGAATTTGTTTCAGCAGGAGCTAACAAAGATATTATGTATTATAATAAACCTCATATAGGTACCGATGTACTTAGAGAAGTAATAGTAAACATGAGAAAAGAAATTATTGATTTAGGCGGTACGTTTAGATTTGAAGAAAAACTTATAGATATCGAAATAGACGATAATAAATTAACTAGATTGATAACAGAAAAAGATATTATAGAAACTGAAGTTGCAATATTAGCTATAGGTCACAGTGCTAGAGATACATTTGAAATGTTGAAGAATAAGTTAGAAATTGTTCAAAAACCATTTGCAATAGGCGTAAGGGTAGAACATAAACAAGAAGATATTGATAAAAATCAATATGGAGAAGCAGCTGGTGAAAAAGAATTAGGAGCAGCTGACTATAAATTAGTTCATCAATGTAAAAATGGACGTGGAGTATATTCTTTCTGCATGTGTCCTGGAGGTATAGTTACAGGAGCTGCATCAGAAGAAAACAGAGTTGTTACTAATGGTATGAGTTACAGAGCTAGAAATTTAGAAAATGCAAATAGTGCTATTATAGTATCGGTAGGACCTAATGATTTTGGATCAGATGATCCTTTAGCAGGAGTAGAGTTTCAAAGAAAATATGAGTCATTAGCTTTCGAAATAGCAGGTTCTAATTATTCTGCCCCAGTTCAACTTTTCAAAGATTTTGCAAATAAAGAAGCGTCAACATCTTTTGGAAGTATATATCCAACATATAGACCAGGTGTTAATTTTGCAAATTTATGGGATTGCTTACCTGAGTATGTTTGTGAGAGCTTAGTTGAAGGAATAAATTCATTTGGTAAGATTATAGATGGATATAATAATGATGATATTTTACTTACAGGAGTAGAAACTAGAACATCATCACCAATAAAAATGATTAGAGATGAAGATTTAATGGCTAATATTGAAGGTATATATCCTTGTGGAGAAGGTGCTGGATATGCAGGTGGTATTATGTCAGCAGGTATAGATGGATTAAGAATGGCTGAAAGTATTATGAAAAAATATTTACCTTTTAATAAATAGTGTAGGAGAAAAATGAATAGAGTAGCTATAATAGGAGGCGGCGCAGCTGGAATTTTTTCGGCTATAATAGCTGCGAGAAATGGTGCAGAAGTAGTAATATATGAAAAAACAAATAGAGTTGGTAAAAAAATTCTCGCTACTGGAAATGGAAGATGTAATTATACAAATAGAAATATTTTAAAGGAAAATTATCACGGAGAATGGAAAAAAACTACGGATGAAGTATTTAATATCTTTTCTAGTGATGATGTTTTAGAATTCTTTGATGAACTAGGTATTTTACCTTATGAAGGTGATGATGGTAAAATATTTCCTCGTTCATTACAAGCTTCTAGCGTATTAGATGTAATGAGATATGAGCTAGAAAGATTGGGTGTTGAAGAAAAAATTGATACTGAAGTTGTCAAATTAAGAAAAATGAAAGACGAGTTTGATATAATTACAAAAAATGAAATATATGTTGCTGATAATGTTATTATTTGTACTGGTGGAATGGCTGGATCTCAATTTGGTTGTGATGGAAGCGGGTATAAATTAGCTGCAGATTTTGGCATTGAAAAAACAACTATATTTCCTGCATTAGTTCAATTAAAATGTGATAATAATTTTCTAAGTAAAATCTCTGGAGTGAAATTTAATGGATTAGCGAGTTTACATTGTAATGATGAAAAAATAGTTGAGAGATTTGGGGAGATATTATTTACAGATTATGGTATATCAGGACCTCCTATATTGCAAATAAGCAGGCATGCTAATGAGTTCATAAATCAGGGGAAATCTGTAAAATTATTTTTAGATTTCTTTAGTGAATATACAGAAAAAGAATTATTTGGAATATTAAGAAGTCGCTTTACAAATGATAAAAAAATTTCAGATGCTATGATTGGGTTGATTAATAAAAAAATGATATCGGTTATTTTGAAAAATTCTATAAACGATTATAAGAATAAAAGTAATTTGAGTAATTTAGAAATCAAATCTATAGTGCATGCATTGAAAAATTTTGAGCTTAAGGTAATAGGCAGCAAAACATGGAATCAAGCCCAAACAACTGCTGGAGGAATTAAAGTTTGTGAGATAAACCCAAGTACTATGAGTTCTACTAAAATAAATGGTTTATTTTTTGCAGGAGAAATTCTTGACATAGATGGAGATTGTGGAGGTTTTAATTTACAATGGGCATGGAGTTCTGCGTATATTGCAGGTATTAATGCAGCATATAATATAGAATAGGAGAATACAATGAATTTTTTTGAAAAAATATTTGGTTCGTACAGTGCTAAAGAAATAAAGAGAATTACACCAATAGTTGAGAAAATTGAAAGTTACGAAGACCAATATAGTGATTTGACAGATGAAGAATTAAAAAATAAAACTGAGGAATTTAGAAATAGGATAGATAAGGGTGAAAGTTTAGATGACATTTTACCAGAAGCTTTTGCAACTGTTAGAGAAGCAGGAAAAAGAACAATAGGTCTTAGGGCTCATACGGTTCAATTAATTGGTGGAGTTGTTTTACATCAAGGTAGAATCGCTGAAATGAAAACAGGTGAAGGTAAAACTTTAGTTGCTGCTTTTCCAGGATATTTAAATGCATTATCTGGTAAAGGTGTTCATATAATTACTGTAAATGATTACCTTGCAAAAACTCAAAGAGATATGATGGGAAAAATCTATAATTATCTTGGACTATCAGTAGGATGCATAATACATGGTATCACATCCGTAGAGAGAAAAGAAGCCTATAGAGCTGATATAACATATGGAACAAATAATGAATTTGGTTTTGATTATTTGAGAGATAACATGGTAGTTAGACAAGAAGAAATGGTTCAGAGAGATTTGAATTTTGTTATTATAGATGAGGTTGATAGTATATTAATAGATGAGGCAAGAACACCGCTTATAATTTCAGGTGAAGGTTCAAACTCAACTGAGATGTATACTAGAGCTAATATGTTTGTTAGAAATTTAAAAGGTTTATTATTAGATCCGAATAAGAAAAAAACAAAGATGGAAATGATAATGGAAAATGGAGAAGATGAGGAAGAAACATCTTATGATTACAAAGTTGATGAAAAAGCTCATAATGCAATATTAACTAAAGCTGGTATTGAAAAAGCAGAGAGATATTTCAATGTTGAAAATTTAGCTGATTCATCAAATTTAGAAATTTCTCACCATGTTAATCAAGCTCTTAAAGCCATTAGTATAATGAAAAAAGACATTGACTATATAGTAAAAGAAGATGAAGTAATAATAGTTGATCAATATACAGGTAGATTGATGTTTGGTAGAAGATATTCTAACGGACTTCATCAAGCTATAGAAGCAAAAGAAGGTATTAAAGTTCAGAAAGAATCTAAAACTTTAGCAACTATTACCTTCCAAAACTTTTTTAGAATGTATACTAAATTATCAGGTATGACAGGAACTGCAAAAACTGAAGAAGAAGAATTTAGAGAGATTTATAATGTTGATGTAATTGAAATTCCTACTAATAAACCTGTAATTAGAGAAGATTTATCAGATATTGTTTATAAAAATGAAGAAGGTAAATTTAATGCTATTATTGATGAAATCAAGGTAAGAAATGAAGTAGGACAGCCGATATTGGTGGGTACTATAAGTATAGAAAATTCTGAACTTATAAGTAAAATGTTAAAAAAAGATGGAATAAAACATGAAGTGCTTAATGCTAAGCATCATGAAAAAGAAGCTGAGATAATTGCTCAAGCTGGTAGATTTGGAGCAGTTACTATAGCAACAAATATGGCTGGTAGAGGTACAGATATTGTATTAGGTGGTAATCCAGAATTTTTAGCAAAATCTAAATTAAAGGCTAAGCATATTTCTGATGAGTTGTTTGCTGTATGTGATGGTTTTGATGAAACTAGTGACGAAGAAATAATTAAAGTAAGAAAATTATATAGAGAATTATTAGATGAATCTAAAAAAGAATTAAAAGATGAGCAAGATAAAGTTAAGAAAGCTGGCGGATTAGCTATTATAGGAACAGAAAGACATGAATCTCGTAGAATAGATAATCAGTTAAGAGGCCGTTCAGGACGTCAAGGAGATGAAGGTGCTTCTAGATTTTTCATATCTTTAGAGGATGATTTAATGAGATTATTCGCAGGAGATAGAATAAAAGCATTAGCTGAAACGATAAAGATGCCTGATGATGAACCATTAGAGCATAGAATGCTTACTAAAACAATTGAAACAGCGCAGTCTAGAGTTGAAGGGCGTAACTTTAATACTAGAAAGCATGTTTTACAATATGATAATGTTATGAATAAGCAAAGAGAAGTTATTTATGCTCAAAGAAGAGAAGTATTAACAGGAGAATCAGTTTCGGATAATTTAAAAACTATGATGATTAGTTTATTAGAAGATAGTGTTAATAATTATACTGCTCATGGTACATACCCAGAAGAGTGGGATTTGAAAGGCTTAAATGATAATATAAATGATTTACTTGGTAAATCTATAATGTTAGATTTATCAGATTTAGATAATTTGACAAAAGATAAATTATTAAACGATGTTAAAGCTAAAGCGTTGAGTGCATATACTGATAAAGAAAATGAGTTTGGTTCAGATATATTTAGAGAAGTAGAAAAAGTTGTTTTACTTAGAAATGTAGATACTCTTTGGATGGATCATATTGATGCAATGGATCAATTAAAACAAGGTATAGGACTTAGAGCTTATGGAAATCAAGATCCAGTAATAGCATATAAAAAAGAAGGCTTTGAGATGTTTGAAGTATTGATTTCAAATATTCAAGAAGAAGCTATAAAAATGCTATTTAGTGTAGTTCCGAGAGAAAAAATTGAACGTAAGAGAGTAGCTAAAATTACTGGAACTAACGAAGGTGGAGAAACTGTTAAAAAGAAAAAACCAGTGGTAAGAAAAGATAAGAAAATAGGAAGAAATGATGCTTGCCCTTGTGGAAGTGGAAAAAAATATAAGAATTGCTGTGGAAAAAACGCATAAGGAGTTAGAATATGTTAGATTTATATGAAAGTATATCACAATTAAAAGAATTCGAAGAATCGTTAGTAGAAATTAAGGTGTCTCTTTGACATAGATAAATTGTTGAACGATGTTGAAGAGTATGAAAGTTATGTGCAAGAACCTACTTTTTGGGATGACATGAAAAATGCACAAAATTTACTTAAAAAACTCAAATCATTTAAAGATACTATAGATAAATTTAACACATTATCTGAAAGAGTCGATAATTTTGGCGACTTTATTGAATTAGTTCGAGAGGAAGATGAAGCAGAGATGTTTGATGAACTAATAGAAGAAATGGATTCCTTAAAAGAAGAAATAAATATTTTGAAGATAAAAACATTGTTGTCTGGCGAATTTGATGATAAAAATGTTATTATGTCTATTCACGCTGGTGCAGGTGGAACAGAAGCTCAAGATTGGGCAGAAATGTTATTAAGAATGTATAAGAGATGGGCAGAAAAGCATGATTTCAAAGTAAAAATGTTAGATTTGAATAGAGATACTGAAGGTGGAATTAAACAAGTATCAATTTTGATTCAAGGTGAAAACACATATGGGTATTTAAAAGGCGAGAGAGGTGTGCACAGATTGGTAAGAATTTCGCCTTTTGATTCTGCAAATAGAAGACATACTTCATTTGCTTCAGTAGATATTATGCCAGAGATAGATGATGATGTGGATATTGAAATTAAGGAAATTGATTTAAAAATAGATACATATAGATCTGGTGGAGCTGGTGGACAACATGTAAATACAACTGATTCAGCAGTTAGAATTACACATATACCTACTGGAGTAATTGCACAATGCCAAAATGAGAGGTCACAGCTTTTTAATAAAGAAGCAGCCTTGAAAATACTTAAAGCTAGATTGATAGAAATCAGAGAAATAGAACATAAAGAAAAGATAGAAGATATACAAGGAAATTACACTAAAATTGAGTGGGGAAGTCAAATACGATCATATGTATTTCATCCATATAGTATGGTAAAAGACCATAGAACTTCAGCAGAAACGGCAAATACATCTGCAGTAATGGATGGAGATATAGATTTATTTATAAATGAATATTTGAAATACAGAAAGTAGCATGTGGAGGATGAAGATGCTGAATATTAACAAAATAATAAGCGAAGAATTAAAAGTAAAAGAAATACAAGTGGATAGTGCAGTAAAACTATTAGATGAAGGTAACTCGATACCGTTTATATCTAGATATAGAAAAGAGGCGACAGAATCGCTTACCGATGTTCAACTTAGAGATATATCAGAAAGAGTGAACTATTTAAGAAATCTAGAATCTAGAAAAGAAGAAGTAATTAGACTTATAGATGAACAAGGTAAATTGACTGATGTTCTGAAAAAAGATATTACTAGTGCTTCAGTTTTACAAAGAGTAGAAGATTTATATAGACCGTTTAAGAAAAAGAAGTCAACTAGAGCATCTAAAGCTAAAGAAAATGGATTAGAGCCTTTAGCAGAATTAATTATGTCTCAACTTGAGATTAGTGATGATTCTGATAGTTTGGCTAAAAACTATATAAATGATAATATAAAAACTACTGCTGCTGCTTTTAAAGGAGCTTGTGATATTATTGCAGAAAAAATATCTGACAATGCCAAGTATAGAGAAAAAATAAGAGCATTTTATATGTCAAGCGCTAGTATAAAATCTTTAGCCGTAGACGATAAAGCTGAATCAGTATATGAAATGTATTATAAATTTGAAGAACCTTTGTCAAAAATAGCAAATCATAGAATATTAGCTATAACTAGAGGTGAAAAAGAAAAGATATTAAAAGTAACCATAGAAATCAATGAAATGGGTATTTTAGAATATGTTTATAATGAAGAAAAATTAGACGAAAAGGCTAGCACTTATAAGTACTATAAAAATGCAATAGATGATTCATTTAAGCGTCTAATTTCTCCATCAATAGAAAGAGAAATTAAAAATATTCTTATAGAAAGAGCTTCAGAAGAAGCTATAAAGGTTTTTGGAGTAAACACAAAAAATCTTTTTATGGTACCACCAATTAAGGATAGAATAGTTTTAGCAATAGATCCAAGTTTTAGAACTGGTTGTAAATTAGCAGTATTAGATGGAACTGGTAAATTACTTGATCATACAGCAGTTTATCCTAATGAACCTAAAAATCAAGTAGAAAAATCACAGAAACTAATGCTTGATTGGATAAATAAATATAACATTAACTTAATTTCAATTGGAAATGGAACAGCATCTAGAGAAACAGAAGCTGTAGTTGCTGATATGTTAACAAAAACTGATAGAGAAGTATCTTATGCTATAGTTAACGAAGCAGGAGCATCTGTTTATTCTGCATCTAAATTAGCACAAGCAGAGTATCCAGATTTAGATGTAACAGTTAGAGGAGCTATTTCAATAGGAAGAAGATTACAAGATCCTTTAGCTGAGTTAGTAAAAATTGATCCAAAAAGCATAGGTGTAGGTCAATATCAACATGATGTAAATCAGAAAAAATTATCTGCAGAACTTGATGGAGTTATAGAAGATTGTGTAAATAATGTAGGTGTTGATTTAAACACAGCATCAGGAGCATTATTAAATTATGTATCTGGTATAAATGCAAAAATAGCTAAAAACATAGTTGCATATAGAGAAGAAAATGGTAAATTCATAAATAGAAAACAGATAAAGAAAGTTAAAATGCTTGGAGATAAAGCGTTTGAACAATGTGCAGGATTCTTAAGAATATCTGATGGAGAAAATGTATTAGATAAAACAGCTGTGCATCCTGAATCTTATAAAACAGTTGAAAAATTATTTGAAAAATTGAATTATTCAGAAGAAGATTTGAGAAGTGGAGCACTTAGAACTATTAAAAATGATATAGCTGAGTTAGATATCAAAGACCCAAATGTTAAGAAAGCAGAAGTTAAGAAAAAATCTAGAAAATTGAAAGGTTTTGAAGCTTTAGCAGTTCTTAAAAATGAGAACAATAATAAAAAAGCAGATAAGAAAAATTTCAAAAGAAAACTTGAATTATTAGCTGAAGAATTAGAAGTTGGTCTACCAACATTGAAAGATATTATATCTGAACTAGAAAAGCCTGGTAGAGATCCTCGTGATGAAATGCCTAAGGCAATACTTAGAAGTGATGTCCTAAAAATTGAGGATTTAGAAAAAGGAATGAAATTGAAAGGCACTGTTAGAAATGTAGTTGATTTTGGAGCCTTCGTTGATATAGGAATAAAACAAGATGCTTTAGTTCATATATCTCAAATATCGAAAAAATACATTAAACATCCATTAGAGGCTTTAGCCGTTGGAGATATAGTTGATGTTGAGATAATTGATATTGAAATGAAAAAGCATAGAGTTGGACTTACAATGATTTTAGATCATAAAAATTAGGAGGTAAATATGTTTAGATCGGTACAAAAAATGAGACGCGCAATCTGTTTAGTCATAGTAGTATTAATGGTTGCTTCAATGGCATTTGCAGGAATATCAGCGTTATTTTAATGAGGTGATGTTATGAAAAAACTTTTATGTATAATTATGATTATGTTATTGTCGTTAACTATGGTTGCTTGTGATTCAACTAGTGATAAAGACAAGGTAATTGAGGATTCAAATGGTGTAGACAATAACGATAATAACGACAATAACAACAATACTGGAGATACAGATAATACAGATGAAGATGGTGAAGAAAATACATCTGATACAGGAACAGATAATAGTCAAAATGAAACAGTTGATAATTCTGATTTAACAGCAGATGAGTTATTTAAACAAGCGTCAGAGTATTATAGAGAACTAGTAAATTTTAGAATGGAACAAAAAATATATAGTTGCATAATTAATTATAGCGATTTAACAGCAGAGCCAGTAATTTATCCAACTTTAAATAAAGTTTCTTCTTTAGTTTATAATAATCCATTTAGTTTTGTAAGTAATGTTAATTATAATTATTTTGATGGAAAAGATAATAATAGTTTGGATGGTATTGTATCTAACAACATAGTTATTGAACAATATGGAGAACTGATAGAAGGAAGAGAAATAAAAATATATGAAAATTTCTCTAAAGTGTGGAATAATATAACTGTTTCGCAGGAAGAGTTTGTTAAAAATGATAACATTGGTTCTAAGTATATAATGAACTACGGATATTATTTTAGAAATGGTGAAGTTGTTGAATCTAATGATGTTAAGAATAATGAGATTATTGTTGCAAATTATGATTTAACAGATGAATTCGCAATTCAATTATTTATGAATTATGGATTTCAAAATTTTGTGAAATCAAATAACTCAGATGAATTAAAAGCAGAGATATTAGCTGCTATGAAAGATAGTAAATTGACTGTATATTTTGATAAAAATTCACATAAAATTTTATCTATGAAGATTAAAAATCCTAGTATGATTAGCCATTTGAGACAAATAGTTGCAGTAAATCATATAGAAGAATTATCGGAAGAAACTTATGTTCAACTTTTAGAATCGTTTGGAAAATTAGAAATATATAGTGAGATTACATTTTTAGAAGAAAATGTAGAAAAAGAATTTGAAATACCTAAAGAAGCATTGAAATAATGGGGGATAGTATGGATTTTTTTGAGTATTTAGATTGTGAAAAAAATCTAATATTGAATGATGAGCAAAAATCAGCGGTAGATTTTGATAAGGGAAACGCCTTGGTTTTATCTACTGCAGGGTCCGGAAAAACTACTGTTATAACTTGTAGAGCAGCTAAATTAATATATGATGGAAAATGTGATAGTAAAATTCTAACTATCACATTTTCTAAATTTGCAGCTAAAGATATGAAAAAAAGATTTGAGAAAATTTTTCCGGAGAAAGAGTATATTGGTAGAATCGAATTTTCTACTATTCATTCATTTATGTATAAAATAGTAAATGAATATTTTAGAAAATCGAAAATTAATAGATCTCTTTTGCAAAATAATTTCAAAGTAATAGAAAATATATTAAAAAAAGTATATAGTAATAATTATTACAATGTAGTAAATGAGGATGAAATAGAAAATGTTATAAGTGAGATTTCATATGTAAAAAATATGATGTATAATATAAATTCAGAATATATAAGAGATAATGCTATAAAAAATCTAAAAGAAATTATGATAGCTTATGATAAATATAAAAGTGAAAATAAGTGTTATGATTTTGATGATATGCTTGTATATGGTTATAATATTTTAAAAAAATATGGTAATTATGTAGATAAGATTAAGAAGAAATTCTCCTATATTCAAATAGATGAAATGCAAGATACTTCAAAATTACAGATTGCAATAATAAGAGAAATATCAAATAATAATCTTTTCATGGTAGGAGATGACGACCAAGCTATATACAGCTTTAGAGGTAGTTATCCTGATTTTATGTTGAATTTCAGTGAAATTTATCCAGATGGAAGCTTATTTTATCTAAGTAAAAATTATCGTTCAGATGCATATATTGTAAATGCAGCTAAGAGATTGATATCAAAAAATAAAAATAGATATCCTAAGAATATTATACCCGAAAAGATACTTGATGAAAAAGTTAATGTTTTGAAAGTTAAGAATAGAGCTTTGCAAAATGACTATATTTTGAAAAGTATAAAGAAATTTAAAAATAAAAAAATAGGTATATTATATAGATATAATATTTCATCGGTAATAGTTGCAAATGGTTTAAATGAAAATAATATAAAATTTACTATAAAAGATGATAAAAATAAATTTTTTAACAATTTTGTTTTGAGAGACATTGTTTCATTTATTCAATTAGCAGAGGATAATACGAATGTAGATGCATTTTCAAATATATATTATAAAAGTTATACTTATTTTTCTAGAGATATGTGTAATTTTGTTAGAAAATCTGACACTAAAAAATCAGTTTTTGATACGCTGAGAATGTATCCGAACATGAAAGATTACATGTATGAAAGAATTACATCTTTTGAAAATGACATAAATATGATAAAGAAAATTAAAATGAATAAATTAATAGATCACATAAAATATAATATCGAATATTTTGACTACTTAGAAAGATTAGATGGTGAAGGTAGAAATAGGTTGACATCAACTGAACTTATTCTTGACATAATTAATGATGTGGCAAAATATAGTGTGGATACAGATGAGTTTATAAAAAAGATTAGTGGATTGAAAAAAGTTTTGAGAGAAGCTAAGACGCAAGAAGCTGATATAATGCTAAATTCTATACATGGTTCTAAAGGGTTAGAATATGATATTGTTTATTTGGTGGATAACACATTTGATGAATTTCCAAGAAGAAGAAAAAGTGAATCTCTTTTAGAGTATGAGCAATATTTAGAAGAAGAAAGAAGAATGTTTTATGTGGCCTTGACAAGGGCAAGAGAGAGGGCGTTCATATTTACGGGTGGTAATCCGTCTCAATTTGTAGAAGAATTAATAAGTAAAAAATGAAAGTCGGTATAATTAATTATACCGACTTTTTTATAAATCTTGTGTTAGTGTTGTCAAAATTTGAGAATATAACTCGGAAGGATCTTCATTCCATTTTTGACATAATTTGGTAGCTATATCTTTAGTTGGAACATGAAGACTTAAATCAAATATAACTTTTCTGTTATCTAATACTTCAATAACGACTATGAATTCATCTTCTGATTTTTGGTAATAGTGACTGAAAATAGCTTCTTTGTTCTCTCGTTCCTTTGTGAAAACATGAAATTGCTCTTTTACTTCATCGACAAAATAAGAAGGTAAATTATCTTCAAACATAATTATGGTTTCTAAACCTGACTCAGTTAGTTCGAAAAATTCATGTCCATCTTGATTTATAGTATTTACGAATTTTATATCAATGAGTAAATTTAAAATTTCCTGTAAAATAAAATAATCAAAGTAATCGTTTTTTAGTACAAAGTTAGTAAGTTCTGCATTTGTAACAGCTCGATCGAATTTTTTAAAAATATATAATAATTTCTTTTTATTCAGAGCTTGTTTTGCTTCACCAGCTTGCATTATAGCACCACCTTTCATATGTATATATATATATTATACTAGAAATAAGAATAATAACAAGTATTTTTATTTAGATTGATAGTTTTTATTAAATATATTTACATATTATAAAAATAAAGTTATAATAATGAGAAAATAAATTTTGAGTTATTATATTTTTTATGTTATAATAATATGATATGTAGATAGGTTGAAAAAGGAAGAAAAGATGATTAAAAATATTATTACTGATGTTGTAAAAAACAGCATAGCAGAAGAATTAGGAATACAGAAAAACGATGAATTAATTAGCATTAATAATGCTGAGGTAAAAGACTATATTGATTATAAGTTTCAGATATCTGATGAATATATTGTAGTTGATATAAAGAAAACTGATGGAGAAATTTGGGAACTAGAGATAGAAAAAGAAATAGATGAAGATTTAGGCATCATTTTTGAAAATCCTTTAATGGATAATATAAAAGTATGTAAAAATAAATGTGTATTTTGCTTTGTTGATCAGACACCAAAAGGCATGAGAAGAACATTGTATTTGAAAGATGATGATACTAGATTATCTTTTTTATACGGGAACTATATAACTTTAACTAATTTATCTGATGATGAAATAGATAGAATTGTTAAATATAATATTAGTCCGATAAAGGTTAGTGTTCATACCACAAATCATGATTTAAGAAATGAAATGATGGGAAAAAACACAGGAAATATCATTGAATATCTAAAAAGATTAGTAGATGGTGGTATAGTTGTGGATTGCCAAGTTGTGCTTTGCAGAGGGCTAAATGATGGTAAGGAATTAGATAGAACAATTAAAGAATTGTCAGATTTATATCCAGGAGTTCGTAGCATGGCGGTTGTTCCGGTAGGTTTAACGGATTATAGAGATAAATTATACACTCTAAAAAGTTTTGAAAAAAAAGATTGTATTGAAGTAATTGAACAGGTAGAAAAAGTTCAAAGTAAATTGTTTGACGCGATTAATACGAGATTTGTATTTATCTCAGATGAATTTTATGTCGTAGGAGAAAAAGACTTTCCAAATTATGAATGTTATGAGGAATTTGATCAAATTGAAAATGGAATAGGCTTATTCAGATTATTTGAAAAAGAAGTTGGCGATAAACTTAAAACTTTAAACAATCATGATGGAAAAAAAACAAAATTTTATATTGCTACAGGTGATGCAGCTTATGAAAGTTTGAGTATTATTTGTTCAGATATATCAGAAAAACTAAATGTGGACATTGAAGTTGTGAAAATAATAAATGAAAGATTCGGTCATAAAATTACGGTAGCAGGACTTGTTACTGGAAGAGATTTAATAAATCAATTGAAAATGAAATATTTAGATAAAGGTATTTCAATAGAAAAATTGATTATTCCAAAAGTTATGGTTGAACATGAAGATAGAATTTTTCTAGACGATGTGACTTTAAAAGAAGTTGAAGATGAATTACAAACAAAATTAATGGTAACTGAAGTTAATGGAAATGATTTTATAGATTTATTGATAAAAAATATATAAACATTGTTTGATAAATAGAAGATAAAATATATGAGGTGAAAAAATGGCAAAACCAATAGTAGCAATAGTAGGGAGACCAAATGTTGGAAAATCAACTTTATTCAACAGATTGGCTGGTAAAAGAATAGCAATTACAGAAGATACTCCTGGTGTAACAAGAGATAGAATATATGCTGAAGGAGAATGGTTAGATAACTATTTTACATTGATCGATACAGGTGGAATTGAACCAAATTCAACGGATACTATATTAAGACAGATGAGACGTCAAGCTGAGATAGCTATTGATATGGCAAACTTGATTTTATTTATAGTAGATGGAAAAGAAGGTATGACTTCAGCAGATAGAGAAGTTGCACAAATGTTAAGATTATCTAATAAAAATGTAATAATTATTTGTAATAAAATGGATAAACATATTGATGAAAATAACATTTTTGAATTCTATAATTTAGGTCTTGGTGATCCTTTTCCAATATCATCAACAGAAGCGTTGAATATTGGGGATTTATGTGATCTTATAGTTGAAAATATTAAAGATTTTGATTTGGAAGAGTCAGATGAAGATGCTATAAAAATAGCTGTTATAGGGAAACCAAACGCTGGTAAATCTTCACTTATAAATAAAGTTATTGGAGAAGAAAGAGTTATTGTTTCTGATATAGCGGGAACAACAAGAGATGCTATAGATACAAAATTCGAGAGAAATGGTCAGAAATATATCATTATAGATACTGCTGGTATTCGTAGAAAAGCAAAAATAAATGAAGCAGTAGAAAAATATAGTGTAGTAAGAGCATTTGCTGCAGTAGAGAGAGCTAATATTTGTATAATGATGATAGATGCGCAAGATGGTGTTACTGAACAAGATACAAGAATTGCTGGCTATGCGCATGAAAATGGATGTGCGGTTATAATAGTAATAAATAAATGGGATTTGATAGAAAAATCTACCAATACTCACATAAAATATACAAATAAAGTTAGAAATGATTTAGCGTATATGACATATGCACCTATATTAACTATATCTGCATTGACAGGAAAAAGAGTTGATAAATTATTAGAAACAATAGACACCGTTTATGAACACAGCACTAGAAAAATTTCTACTGGTGTATTAAATGATATTATATCAGAGGCTGTATTGATGAACCCTCCAAGAACTGATAAAGGAAGAAAATTAAAAATATTATATGCTACTCAGACAGGAGTTCAACCTCCAAAATTCTTGGTATTTTGTAATGATGAGAAATTAGTGCATTTTTCATATTGTAGATATCTTGAAAACAAATTAAGAGAAAGCTTCGAATTTATTGGAAGTCCAATATCAATAGAATTTAGAAATAGAAAAGGAGAATAAGCATGAGATATGTAATAATAGCGATTATAGCATATTTGATAGGTAATATTTCATTTGCAGTATTAATATCTAAATATGGTAAAAAAGATGATGTTAGAAAACACGGAAGCGGTAATGCGGGTGCTACTAATATGGTTAGAGCCTATGGTTTTAAAATGGGTATTGTTACATTTATCGGCGATATGCTTAAGGGATTAGTAGCTACATATATAGGCTTTAAAGCTGGCGGAGAATTAGGTATGTATGTAGCTGCTGTGTTAGTTGTAGTTGGACATGATTTCCCTGTTTTCTTCAAATTTAAAGGTGGTAAAGGTGTTTCTACTACTATTGGAGCTATGTTTTTTGTAGCACCATTTCCGGTATTAATATGTTTTGTGATTGGAATTAGTATTGCAATATTTACTAGAACGGTATCTTTAGGTTCTCTTATAGGTGTGTGTCTTTCTCCAATTGCTATATTGATATTCATGAAACCTATTGATATGAATGCTTTATACTTGGTGTTAGTTTTAGTTGGATTAGTAATTTTTAGACATAAAGAAAATATTAAACGATTAATTAAAGGAGAGGAGCATAAATTATAATGAAAGTTTGTGTTTTAGGTGGCGGAAGCTGGGGTACAGCGCTTGCAAAAGTGCTTAATGAAAATGGTCATGATGTTTTAGTTTGGATGCGAAACGAAGAAAGATGTTTAGAGATAAACGAAAATCACGTTAACAGAAAATATCTTCCAAATGTTAAGTTGCCAAATGATTTAATGTTTTCTACTGATATTGATGAATGTTTGAAAAATGTTAAATATGTCTTATTGGCTATTCCTACTCAAAACATTAGAAAAGTTTTGAAAAGTTTGAAAGATGAATATAAAGAA
>Ga0193963_1000818_pt1 | contig 15930 bp, 17 predicted proteins | sample FB_6_MG_FD_140359 | JGI IMG/M metagenome (GOLD analysis project Ga0193963, IMG submission 140359) | Microbial mat bacterial communities from the Broadkill River, Lewes, Delaware, United States - FB_6_MG | ecosystem: Environmental > Aquatic > Freshwater > River > Microbial mats | place: USA...
CTGGCACTGACCAGGGCAATGGCCACAGCCAGAGTCAGGGGCCGACCCTCGGCAGAGCCTTCGATGTCAGAATCGGACACCGGGGCTGGCGCATCAAACAGTGCTGCTAAAGGATGGTGGGCCGTCATAAGAGTGCATGGATGCCTGTGCTGGTATGTATGCTATCGTAACGCGCTGATCATACGGGTCGCGTCAAAGACGCGCAATTTTAGAAGAATGTGAATAGAGAGGCCAGCATGGATCAGCGCCTGCAAAGCCTGATTGACTGGGCGTCCACCGAGATTCGCCGCGATGCGGATATGGCTCTGGACGCGCGCGTGGAGATGGTTTCCGGCGATGCCAGTTTTCGTCGTTATTACCGCATGACATTCCGGGACCGGAGTTGGGTTCTGGTGGATGCCCCGCCTGAAAAAGAAGATAACCCCCGTTTTATCCGCATTGCTGAACAGTGGCGTGCCGCCAAAGTGGCCGTGCCGGAAGTACTGGCCAGTGATACTGAGCAGGGTTTTATGCTGTTGGAAGACTTTGGCGACCGGCTGTTTTGGCAAGCCGTGCATGAGCCAACGTGTCAGCCAGGAGATATTGAGGGCTATTATCGTCAGGCCATAGATCAGTTAATTCATATCCAGGCCATGGACAGCAGTGCGCTGCCTGCTTACGACGAGGCTTTGTTGACCTCCGAGATGCAACTGTTCCGTGATTGGCTGTGTGAACAGCAACTGCAGATCGCTTTGTCGGATGATGAACGCCAGATGTTTGATCAGGTAACCGGGCAACTGGTCAAGGTCGCCTTGTCTCAGACCGTGGTTCCGGTTCACCGGGATTATCACTCACGTAACCTGATGGTGCGTGACGCAGGTGAGCTGGGAATTATTGATTTTCAGGATGCGGTAGCTGGTCCGATTGCCTACGATCTGGTGTCGCTGTTGCGCGACTGTTACGTGCGTTGGGACTCGGCCATGGTGGATGAGCTTCTGGCGTACTACTGGAAAGAAGCCCGCCGTCAGGGCGTATATCGGGGCGAATGGTCGGATCTGGTTCGAGAGTTCGACTGGATGGGCATGCAGCGTCACCTCAAGGCGGCTGGTATTTTTGCACGCCTGAATCTGCGCGATGGCAAATCCGGTTATCTCGATGACATTCCCAATACCTGTCAGTACCTCGTGGACGTATCGGCCAAATACCCGGAATTATCTGAGTTGCATCAATGGCTGCTGGGCGTTGTTCAGCCTGCTCTGGATGAGCGTCTGGCATGAAGGCGATGATTCTGGCCGCCGGACGGGGCACGCGCATGGCCCCGTTAACCGATCACTGCCCCAAGCCGTTGCTGGAACTGGCAGGCGAGCCGCTGATTGTGCATCACATCCGCAAACTGGCCGCTGCCGGAGTACATGAGATTGTCATCAATCATGCGTATCTCGGTCATATGATTGAGGCAGCGTTAGGCGACGGCAGCCGCTGGGGTGTTTGCATTATCTACTCGGCAGAAACCTCGGCTCTGGAAACCGGTGGTGGTATCTTGCAGGCGTTGCCGTTGTTGGGAGACGCGCCTTTTCTGCTGATCAATGGTGATGTCTGGACGGATGTGGATTACCAGTTACTGGTAAATTCTGCGGCTGTTGACGGTTTGCAGCGCCGAAAGGTTTTGGCTCATCTTTGGCTGGTGGATAATCCCGAGCACAATCCGGGCGGTGATTTTGTGTTATCCGGTGAACGGGTTTTATCGTCGGCCGCGTCATTGCCGAAGGAGTCACTGCCGGAAGTGTCATTGGCAGCACCGCTGACGTTCTCGGGCATCAGCCTGATACACCCTCAATTACTGGCACAGCAAGCGCCGGGCGCATTCCCACTGGCTCCACTGCTGCGTACGGCGATGAATGAAGACAGCGTCAGTGGCGCTTATCTGGGTGCTGACAGTGGCTGGGTCGACGTCGGAACGCCGGAACGCCTGCAACAATTGCATGACCAACTGATACAGAGGAACTGAATCGTGGCTTTCTGGATGGGCAAGGCAATGGGTAGCATGTTCGGTCTGATGACCGGCGGCCCCTTTGGGATGATGTTTGGCGCATTTTTTGGACATTTGTTTGATGCCAACCTGGAACGGTGGCTGTCGGGGCAGCCGTTATTGTTGAGCCAGTTTTCTCGCAGTAATGTGCAACGGCTCTTTTTTTCCAGCCTGTATCGGGTGATGGGGCGGGTTGCCAAGTCGGATGGGCGAGTGAATGAAGCCGAAATTGCCGCTGCCAGTTTTGTGATGGATCGAATGCGGCTGAAAGGCAAGCAGCGTGAAAAAGCGGTGGCCTATTTCAATGAAGGCAAAAACCTTGAGGTGGATATCTGGACGGACTTGCATTCGCTGGGAGCGGCCTTGAACCCTGCCATGACCCAGATGTTTCTGGAAGTGATTCTGACGATTGCCTACTCGGATGGCGAGATGAACGCTGAAGAACACGCGTGTGTTCAGAAAATGTGTTCCGAGCTGAGCGTGCCTGCAAGCCTGTACGATCAGGTACACCAGCGGATTCAGGACGCGATTCGTCAGGCCCGAGGGGGTGATGACGAGTCAGAACAGGCCGTTGCCAAGGCTTATGCGACTCTGGGCGTGACCGCCGACATTTCAGACCGGGAGCTGAAACAGGAATATCGCCGTTTGATGAATCAGAACCACCCGGACAAGCTCAGCGCTCAGGGCTTACCGGATGAAATGATTCAACTGGCCAAGGAAAAGACTCAGGAAATTCAAACGGCGTATGCGCTGATCAAAAAGGTACGGGCGCGTTAAACGCTGGCTTTTATTCATCCTGTCAGTAGTCGACCTTGCGCCGCAGGGACTTGGTTTGACCGCGCTTGGTTTTGCCATCCACTCGCCGCCGCTGGGATGCTCGGGTTGGGCGAGTGGGAACCCGGCGAGTGACCGGGCGTGTGGCTTCCTGTACAAACTCCACCAATCGCTGCAGCGCGTCATCCCGATTCAGTTCCTGAGTACGGAATTTTTGCGCCTTGATAATCAGTACACCTTCCCGGCTGAGACGACTGTCTTTCTGATCCAGCAGACGCTGCTTGATGGCTTCTGGCAAGGAGGAAGCCTTGATATCAAACCGCAAATGAATGGCAGACGAAACCTTGTTGACGTTCTGGCCACCAGCCCCTTGAGCGCGCATTGGGTTGAGTTCAATTTCACGACGAAGAATGGACAAATTGGAACGGACAATCAGGTGTGTTTCAGGTTCGGCCATGACGGTCTCTGGTGCGCTGGACAAGGGCTGCAAACCCTGACAGGCCAACCCTCTGATTGCAACTGTTGAAACCACTTATGAACGGTGAAAACGAGACGAATATCAACGAAGTCTGGCATATCTATCTGGTCAGAACCGCTGTCAATACCTTGTACTGTGGCGTCACCACAAATGTAGTGCGCCGCTTTTCAGAACATCAACGTAATGGCACCAAAGCTGCCCGATACTTGCGAGGCAAAGGCCCATTAACGCTGGTGTGGTCACAGCCGGTTGGTACACGCAGTGAGGCTTTGAAGCTGGAGTATCGCGTCAAGCGCCTGACTCGGGCCGCAAAAGAGCAACTTGTTCTTTCGGGGCAATGGCCAGGGGCGAGTGACTGAATCGTTATCCTTGCCAGCATTTTGCTACCGTGCCGGTAACGGAACTCCCGGATGCCGAGGAGGCCTCCAGACCTTTCTGGTGGGTGTTGTTGTAGGTCAGTACGCCGCAGGCCCAGTCAGGCTGGTTACTGGTTGGAGACGCCTTGAGAGTGTAAGAGTGGTCTTTCAGTACGCTGGTGATGGTGTAGAAATCTGCAGTCCGGGTGATGCAGTTGTGCTTGAAAGCAACGGCGCTGGTGTATTTGCTGCTGCCCGCATAACGGCGCTCCAGAGTATGAGAGAGCTCAATCAGGCAGGCCTGAGCGTCAATGCGTTGTGTGCGTATGACGTAGTTGCGGTAGCTGGGAAGTGCCATGGAAAAGATGATTCCGACAATGGCGATGACCACCATCAGCTCCATCAGGGTGACGCCAGCTTGAAAGTGCTTGTTTATATTAGTCATCGGTGAGTTCTCGCCAGTCAATAATGCCTTGATTGCTGCGGGTGAACTGGAATGGGTCATCCAGTCCGAGTCGGGTTTTGCCATCGCTCTGGCTGCTGTTTCGTTCACTGTGCCCTTGTACTGTTGTCTCACCATTCAGGCTGATGACGGTTGGCTTGAACGCCAGTCCTGTACCAATTTTGACGTTATCCACCACCGGGTTTTTCAGTCGCAATGTATTGACGGGGAAGAAGCCATCACCCAGTTGATAGAGGTAATACAGTGCATCACACGATGACGTTCGTTCTTGTTGGACGGGCAGAAAGATAACGCTTTCGGCAATTTCAACCTGATCGGTGATGGTGGTGCTAGCAGCCAGTTTCTGGATATGCTCGCTTTTGGGTGAGGAGTAATCACTTTCAGCCTGGTAGCTCCCGGATTCCCAGTAACCTGAGCCGCTGACATAACTGGTCCAGCGTGACTCCCAGGAAGCACCTTCCGGGCGAGCAAAGACCTTGAGGCGTTTCTCGGTCTGCACCGTGACAAAATCTTCGCCTCCGAGTGTGGCTGTTTGGGTAAACAGTACCGGGTCAGAGACATCGGACAGGGTGCCAACATTTCCCACTTTGGTCAGTCTGAGAGACGAAACCAGTGAGCTGGATTTAACCAATGGCGCTTCATAGGCATTGCCGCTGGAATCGCCAAAATACAGAGTGATATTCTGTTCGCGAGTACTGCCATCCAGATCAAAACTCTGGTGCAGCGTGGGCGCGGAAGTGATTTCTCCGACCTTGGAGGCCAGATTGTAGATGCTCTCTGTGTAACCGTTATAGGCTAATGAACGAACTACAATGTTGATCTTGTTGGTGACATACAGAGCGTAATAAGTAGAACCCGCTTTAAAGGTAACGGGCTGTGAGGCATTACTGCCCGGCGTCTGATCCAGCCAGCTCTGTTTTTTCAACTTGCCATCTGTACCGACACGCAAAGCATAGTGCAGGCCCCCGGATTGAGCGCTGCCGACCACGTAACTGATGGAACTGGAGCCGTCGATGGTCGATATCTGACCGTGCATTGGGTGGGTTTTGTAAAACGTATCGTAGTTCTTCAATTGTGCAATCAGGGGGCGCGGGATATAGCCCCATTTGATATCACCACTTTTCTTGTCGACACCGTAGGCAAAACCATCGTCGGAGTGGAATACAACAATGCCAGCCGATTCAACAATGACCGGGCGGGTTTTGTAAGGAGGCCCCATCATGTTGCTGGCGTCTCGTCCGGCGAGGTATTGGCCAGAGCTGAAATTGGGGTTGATGGTGTAAGCAATGATGTCCGTATGCGACAGTGTGCTGCTCTGAAACGCGCTGCTGTCCATGTCTCTCATGCGCTTGAGGGCACCGGATGCATCGGTTGAAAATAATCTCGAACGTCGCTCCCAAACCAGCATCTCCTCGTTGGCATCCCAGCTGGGTGTAGCGCTGGTTTTGCCCGTCTCGGAGAGTGGAAAGGCCATTAAATGCCCTGTCACTCCGGTGCCGCCATCTGCAGAGGTATTGTCTGTTTGGTAGGGAATGTACACCAGGTCGCCACTGTTGGCGTTGCGGGGAGCGGCCGGTGCTGCGAGGCTGTAAAATCCTTCTTTAACGATGGCTTCAACAACGGTTCCGCTGTCGTAGAGGCTTTCAAACATACGAGTGGGCTGGTACTCGAATTCCACTCCTGCATTGTTCGCAACCGAGATATTTTGGGCAACGGCTTCGCCAATAAACACCGTTTTGGAGTTGGCCTTGATCGAAAAAGAGCCCTGATCGACATAGACCCCGGCTGACACCTGAATACGGTCACCAAAGTGCAGGCTGCCGGTGTGAACATAAAAATTCAAACGCTCGGGATATTGAGTATTTGAACGGCCAGACGGGTTGCCGGGATTGCATTTCTCAACGTTGATGCAAGCGCCATTACCTTTGAAGCGGGAACCGCCACCGTCGTAAATATGGATTTTGGCAACACCACTGCCATCGCCAAGGGGGACGCCGTTATCATCTTTGATTTTGACTTCCAGAATGGCATTGTCATCCCACTCAAATTCATCAATAAAATAGGTGCCCGGTTCAAAAATTACCCGACGGGTATGGCCCACGGAAAGTTTATTGAATATATAAGGATTTGCATGTTGATCGTAGGAAAAATAAAGATCGTACGGACTGTCTGCATTAGCCTGAATCAGATCCCAATCATTAAATTGGCTGTTGGACATAAGCAGGTAAGGTTGTGAGTTGTCCGTCAATACTGGAAATGTCATACCCATATAGCTGGCATCGCAATAATTCTTGTTACGTCCCTTGCAGTATTCATCCTTGCCCGGGTGTGAAGAATCGGTCTCGGTTGGTTCATAAGTACGATCATGTACCTGAGTGCGAGCATTGCTATTGGACATCCTGATATCCCGGGTTGTCCGGGATTTCTGAAATGTTGGTAACGTCAACTTACCCACGGTTGTATCACTGGCACTCAGCCCACAGTCGCTTTTCTTAGGAGGGTAATAACCACTGAGTCCGACATTGATTGTAGTGCTGCCCTTGAAGCTGACATTACAGACATCGTTTTTTGAGCCGAAATAACTGGGGTTACCATCATTGATTTCAAACTTCCCGCCCTCCAGAACCGCAAAAACACCAGGGGCAAGGCCACTGGCTTCCTGATACAAATCACAGGCTCCGGCATGGGCCAGAGGGCTGACTAACAGACTGGTGGATAACAGACAGGAAAGCGTAACCAGTGTGCTCCGAACGGAGTGTATAAATGTAGGCATGGACGTTCCTTGATCACATCAGGGCGTTAAAAGTGGCTTGCAGTCGAACCCGGGTATTGGGCTGGGAGCCATAGCCAACAACAGTGATGGTAAATTTCTCGGTCTGGAGGGGCTTTCCAATACTGCCGATGCTGTTGGAATAGCCTTCCGGGGCGGTATTGGCGTAACACGGACTGCCTTTGTTGTGCTCATTGTCGTAGCCGACCATAAATCGGGGTTTCTGGTGCAGAGACAATCCCTGCATGGGTTGGTAGGCATCCGCCGGGATTTCAATGGAATCGGATGCAGTCCATTTGGCCTGGCTGTTGAGCCAGGGTGTTGAGGTTGTGCAGGAGGTTTTGCCTCCCTGACCGGCACTGGCATTCAGGGTTTTATAGAGTCCGGGCGTGGTGCCAAACAGGGTTTTGTGTTCTCCGCTGGCAGCCAGTTTATTGACGTAGCCCTGAGCGTATTGCAAGGCATGTTCAGCAGCCTGAAAGGCTTTGGCACGGTCGGCCATGTTACTGGCCATGCGCAACTCCAGCGTACTGGTTTGTGTGCCGGATAACCCCAGCATGGTCAGCGCCAGTAGGAGAATCATACTGACGATCAGTGCTGACCCCCGATGACGCTGAATGCGATGATCGAGTTTCATTGCAGACGACCTCGAATGGCAGTGACAAAGGTGGTGGTGCGGTAGATCTTGCGATCTTCCGGGGTAATGGTTTGCTGATTAAATTCATACTGGTTGGGAGTATCGAGCAGGTTGTCTTCCAGGCTACTGGCCAGCAGGCTGGTACGAACCGAGATGACCTTGTTCCAGTCTTTGATGTCACTTGCTTTGTAGTACCCATTGGGGTAACCGTTGTTGTCCCGATCTTCGGCAAAGATCAATTGCATATCGTGTACGCCATCGACAATTTCAATGGATTGGCTGGTGCCGTTTTCATTGGAAAATTTGAACAGTGCCGGTTGGCCGGAGGCACCTTTACCGATGTAATAGGCGGCGGTTCTGGCCTTGATGACCGACGCGCCTGCGCTGTAGGACCGCTGGAATTTTTTACTGGTATTACCCGGGTGGGTTTTTTGGCCGGTGTTATGAACCACATTGCCATTGGCGCTGGTGTAGTTGGTCACCTGAAAGATGGAAGCGCTGCGGCAGTCGGTAATCACAACAATGTCACCGGTTTTAAAAGGGGCGGGGTTCATTACGGTGGTTTTCAGTACGGCCGAGCTGTTGTTCATCTCGCTTTCAAGTCTGGCCCCTGTGCCATAGCTGCCACGGACAACCAGAACGTCTGTGCCAGACAATGCCTTGCCCTGTAATTCTTTTGGCAATTCTGAACCGTTGTCATAGCCCGTAATTACCTGAGTGTAATTGAATTCAAAACTGCTCTGATCCTTGAGCAGGTTTTCGACCTGATTGGGGCTGCAGGAAAACCCTGACCCGGCCATTCGTCCTTCCCGATTCAGGTAATCACTGGCGATACGCAGGTTTTCCTGAACCTGGGCGATGCCTTCACTGGTGCGGTGGATACGCTGGTTGCTGATGTAGACCGAGAAAGCCCCGGACAGCAAGATCAGATTCAGCGTCATGGCAATCATCAACTCGACCAGTGTGACGCCGAGCTGGTGGCGATGGCTAGGGAGTCTGTTCACAGGCTACTGACCAGTTGCAGGGTGAGTTGTTTGTCTTTGTCGTCGATAGCACCGTCTTCGTTGGTATCGGTGTTGATCGAGACATCAAACCACTGCACCTGGATTGTGCAAGATTGCTGATTGACGCATTTAATGGCTCCCTTGCCTTTGGGCAGATTGTTCTGGAGTAACGTCAGCCAATCGTTCAGGTCCACAGAAGCCATGTTGTTTTCGGCAGCGGCTGGAATCTTGCCATTGATCTCATGGTTATATTTCCCCTGGTTGGCCAGACTGCGATTTGCGCGCAAACGATCCAGAATGTCATAGGATGAAATGGCGGCTTGTGAGCGCAAATAGGCTCCCTGGTTGCTACTCAGAGCCTTTCCCTGAAGACTCGCCATACCCAGTAACCCCAATGACATCAGTAGCAATGACATCATGACTTCGGTGAGGGTGATGCCGCGTTGTGAGCGCCTGCTGATCATGAGCAGTGCTCTTTGGTTTTTTGAGTGACGTTGATGCGTCCCCCCGCTGAAATGGCAAGCGTGCGGGCGTTGTTGACAGGCATGCCGGTGTGGCAAAGGGTCAAGGTGCCGGAATCACTTCGAAGCGTGCTGTCCGCCTTGTAGCGAATGGTGTTGTTAAACCCGGTGGAAGCACGAACCACAAAGTTATCTCCGAAGGCATCGGCGACACTGAACACCGGTTCCGAGTCGTCCTGAGCGAGTTTGCCATCGCCATTGTTGTCGGCAAAAGCGATCCAGCCGGATTTCCAGTCGTCGGTATTGCAGCTTGTGCCGTCGGAACTGGGGCACAAAACAGTTTGGGTGTTGCGTTTTACGGCTTCGATACGCAATTGATTGATCTCTCCCAGAAGATGATTGCTTCGGGAAGTCAGCTCAGTGCGAGAGAGAAAAGTACCCAGATAGGGAGTACCAACCGAGAGGATAATGGCCATAACGGCGAGGGTGACCATCAACTCAATCAGTGTGAAACCGGATGGTTTACGAGAGAAAAGTTCTACATTGCGTGTTTTGTGGTGTCCATTTGTGAATTTTTCTACACACATATGCTTTCTAGTCCATTAGCTGTTCTTTTGGGGAATTTATCTGGTTTGGATCATATATGACCTTTCATGTTATTGATAATGTTTAAATTGTTACCTTGTGTAACATTTTGACCGTGTTGGGAAAGTCGGCAATGAAGAATGGGGTTGTTACGGCTCTGTCACATACTGGCTTTAGACTTTCGCCACTCGTGTCTAGAATACGAGTCCATTTTTTGAATAGTTAAGTCGTGATCATGCTCTCAGCCTTATCCGCCGCTCGTTGGTATCTTCTGTTCGGCTTTTTTGCCTTTCTGATTTTTCTGGTCGTGAATACGCCGCTTCACTTTGTCTGGCAACAGGCTCAGCCACACCTGGGACGTTTACCGATTGAGGTGAATCAGGTCAGTGGCGCGCTTTGGGAAGCGGACTTTCAAATTCAGGATCGTCAATTGGGAACGCTGGACGGGCATTGGACGTTGCAACCGGCTTCTTTGTTGACTGCGTCTCCCACTCTGGATGTCACCCTAGAAGGCGAAGCTATTCGATTTGAAGGTATGGTGACGGTGGAACCGAATCAGCAGCTTCGGATTCAGAACGGCTCGGCGTTTATTGATAGCCGTGTGGCAGCCCCGATGCTGAAACAGGCGCGGGCCAAGCTTCAGGGTGATATTCAGGCGAGTAATTTGAACCTGGTGCTGAATCCTCAATCGAAGCAGGTGCTTAATGCCGCAGGCAACCTCGTTTTTAGCGGTGGTGATGCGTCATTTCGGGTGCAGGGGAAAATGGTGGATGTGGAATTGCCCATGATGGTTGGCAAGCTGGCAATGGATGGCCCTAAAACCACGTTGCAAGTGACGACGGCTGATCAGGAAGGTCTGGCAGAGGTATTTTTAAACCCGGATGGATGGGGAGGCGTTGCGGTGAAGCGTCGCTTCCTTGATGTCATTGGGCAGCCCTGGAAGGCCAGCAGCAGTGCCGACACCGTTATCTTTGAAGTGTCGCAGAAGTTTCTATAACCTTGGCGCCCACTTGAGAGACTGAATTGTGGATGTAAATGTGAGTGAGTTGGCCATCTGGCAGAAATGGACTCTGGTTCTGGGTAAGTCAGTGCTGACTCTGTTGATCACGTATCAAATGGCTGTTGTTAGCTGGATGGTGATCGCCCCGGCACCTGTGGTGCTCAAGGCACCCTCCAAAGGGCAACAGAATCAGCCAACAGCCGCGGTCAGTGGCACGGCCCGTCATCACCTGTTTGGTATTGCTTCCAACCAGCCTGCCCCGAAACCCAAGCCGCAACAGGTGGACGCTCCGGTAACGCGGTTGCGCTTGTCTTTGCTGGGTGTGACTGAGTCCAGCACCCCGGAATATTCCAGTGCCATTATCGCCCAGCAGGGGCGTGCGGGAGAGTTTTTCCGTATCGGTGATACGGTGCAAGGGCGAACGGTTTTGCAAGCGGTGTATCAGGATCGGGTGATGCTGGACACTTCTGGCAAGCTGGAAGTGTTGAAGTTTGACGAAACCAAAAACGCAGGTGTGTCGGCTCAGGCTGTTTCTCAGCGCCCATCACGTTCTTCGACCAGTCGCAGCTCGTCTCGTGGCTCGTTAAAAGATCGCTTTTCCAAAGTTCGCAGCGCATCCGAAGCGGTGGATGTGGTGACATCCGAAGTGGGAGATGACCCCCTTAAAGCGCTGAATCGCATGGGTCTTGAACCCCAAGGCGGCGGCTCCGGGTATCGGGTGTCTGCTCGTTCTCCTCTGAAACAGTTTCAGTTAAAGACCGGCGATGTGGTGTTGTCCCTGAATGGTCAGACGCTGGGCGATCCCTCGTCAGACCAGTCGCTGCTGAGCAGCCTGGGCAGCGCGGATGAAGTTCGAATTGAAGTACAACGCGGTAACCGCCGCTTTACAGTGAATCACAGACTGGATTAATGGATATGGGTGTTATCAAACGCTGGGCTTTGGTGGCCTGTGTGTTGCTGAGCAATATGGTCACCGCTCAGGAAAGCTGGCAAATCAACCTGAAAAATGCGGATATTAGCGCTTTTATCAGTCAGGTGGCGGATATTACCGGCAAGAGCTTTGTGGTTGACCCCAGAGTCAAAGGCAAGGTCAATGTCTTGTCGAATGGGGCCATGAATGAAAAGGCGGTTTACGAGCTGTTTCTGTCTGTTTTGCAGGTGCATGGTTACGCCGCGGTGCCGTCTGGTGATGTCGTGTTGGTCTTGCAGCAGAATGAAGTCAAACAAGCGGGTCGAAGCCTGACCACGCGCGCCAGTCGTGACAGTCAGGAAGTGCTGACCAAGGTTATTCCGATTCAGAACACACCCGCACTGGATCTGGTGCCGATTCTACGGCCTCTGGTTGCCAAGTATGGCCACCTCGCAGGTGTCAAGTCAGCCAATGCCCTGATCATTTCCGATCACGCCAACAACATTAACCGCATTGAACAGATCATTCATCGTTTGGATAAGACCGGCAACGAAGAGCTGGAAGTGATCCAGTTGAAAGAGGCCTGGGTGGGCAACGTCGTGACCATGTTGCAAAGTCTTGATCCGGCCAAAGTCTCCAAGGGCGGCGGTAAAAACCAGTCGGTCACCAGCGGCAGTATTCGGGTGGTGGCGGACGAGCGCAGCAATCGCCTGATCATCAAGGGTGAGAAAAACGCGCGTGAGCGTATTCGTCGTTTGATCGAGCAACTGGATCAGCCCTCTTATTTCAGCGGCAGCGCGCAAGTTATTCGCTTGCAGTACGCCGATGCCAAAAAGCTGGCCGATTTGCTGAAGAATCTGATGAACGGGGCTTCCAGCAGTGGCGGCAAAGATGCCAAGCAGGTTAAGGGCGAAGTGGGCATTCACGCTGATGAAGAACTGAATGCTCTGGTAGTGCGTGCCGAGCCGTCGCTGATGAAAGAAATCAACGAACTGGTGGCGTCGCTGGATGTGCGTCGTGCCCAGGTTCTGATCGAGTCGGCCATTGTCGAAGTGACCGGTGGCGTGAACGATGCTCTGGGCGTCCAGTGGGCAATCATGGATCAGGATAATCCGATTTCAGCGACCAACTTTTCAGACGCTGGGCCTTCGATTTCCAGCATTGCAGCGGGGCTGGTGAGTAACAATCCATCAACCGGGCTGATTGGCAATGGCCTGACCATTGGTGCGTACAAAGAGCGTAATGGCAGCCCGGATTTTGGTGCAGTACTGCAAGCGATTGAAAGTGTCAGCAACACCAATTTGCTGTCTACGCCCAGCATCATGACCATGGATAACCAGGAAGCCGAGATTATTGTGGGTCAGAATGTGCCCTTTATCACCGGCTCTACGGCTTCCAGCAGCAACAGCAATCCGTTCAACACCATCAAGCGTGAAGACGTGGGTGTAACACTGAAAGTGAAGCCGCACATTCACGATGGTCAGGACATTCGTCTGGAAGTCGAAGCCAGCGCCGAATCGGTTTCTTCCACCACGGTTGAAGGCAGCTCTGATCTGATCACCAACAAGCGCTCCATCAAAACCATGATTCTGACCGGTAACGAAGAGACCGTGGTTCTGGGTGGCCTGATTCGTGACGACGTGATTGAGACCGAAAGCAAGGTGCCATTACTGGGTGATATTCCACTGCTGGGTGCCCTGTTCCGCTCATCCAAGACCGAGAAGGTCAAGAGCAACCTGATGGTGTTCCTGCGCCCGACGATTGTGAACAGCGGTGAAGTATCGCGTCGTGTGACACACGATAAATACAACGGTTTGTGGGAGTTCTCGCTGTCCAATGAGCTGGGTGTGGATGACGTTAACTCGCACATGAACCAGTTATTCCAGGGCTTGCCGGTTAACCGTGAAGAATAACGCCCTGCAGTAACAGGTGTATCCTGAATAAAAAATGCCTCCCGATGTGCGTCGGTGAGGCATTTTTTGTGTTGGTGTCCTGACTTGTTTGGCTTGAATAGTCCTGATCTATCAAGCCGATAAAATACCCTGTCTTAATTATTCCACTTCAGTTATGTACCCTTGGAATACCCTCAATCCCTTTCAAGGAATTACAGTATGAATGTCGTTCGCCGCACACTGGCAGGTTCTGTAATAGCACTGGCGGTGGTTCAGCCAACGTTAGCACTGGACGCTGCCGCATTACGTGCTCAAGCCCAAAACTTCTTCAAGCCGATCCCGGACAGCATGCCCGGTGCTGAGCAGGACAGCGCCGCCAAGGTACTTCTGGGTGAGAAGCTCTATTTTGAAACCGCCTTGTCCATCAATGGCACACAATCCTGTAACTCTTGTCACCGGGTTGATGGCCTGAAGGCCGGAGTGGATAACGAACCAACGTCTCCGGGGGCATTGGGCAAGCGTGGCGATCGTAACTCGCCCAGTGTCTGGAATGCCGGTTTTCACCTCGCCCAGTTCTGGGATGGGCGCGCTCCTGACCTGAAAGAACAGGCCAAAGGCCCGATCCTGAACCCGATTGAAATGGGTTTGCCCAGTGAGCAAGCTGCGATTGAGCGCTTGAACAGCGCCGGTTATGCCCAATCCTTCAAGGCGGTCTACACAACTGAAGAACAGCCACTGACATACGCCAATGTGGCCGATGCCATTGCTGCGTTTGAGCGCACTCTGGTGACAGAAGATCGTTTTGATCGCTTTCTGGAAGGTGATAGCAAAGCTCTGAGCACGGCTGAACAGCAAGGCCTGCAAGACTTTATCGGCACCGGCTGCATCGCTTGCCACAATGGCAGTTTGCTGGGTGCCAGCAGCTACCAGAAGATGGGCATGGTCAATGCCTATCCGAACACGCACGATCTGGGTCGTTACGCCGTTACTCAGCAAGAGAGCGACCGCTTTGTATTCAAGGTGCCATCACTGCGTGATATTTCCCGCACTGCGCCTTACTTCCACGATGGCAAGGCGGCTACGCTGGAGCAAGCCGTCAAAGACATGGCCTGGTATCAGTTGGGGCAGAAACTGTCTGATCAGAAAGTTCAAAGCATCACGACCTTCCTGAAATCACTGGATAACACTCGCACAGTGCCTGTTGTTGCATCTGAAGAGATGTAATTGACCGGATCAGTGATCTGACCGGAGTACTCGTTCCCGCGTTCTGCGTGGGAACGTTTTTGTCTTATGGGCGTATCAGGCCGGTAAGGGAAATACGCCGTTGATTTCGAATTGTGCTCTGGGAAAACGATAAATCTGCGACGATTGAATGGCCTTGAAAGTCACCTGTTCAGCACTCAGCTCGCATAACCAGTTTTCCATTGAGCATGGGTTTGTGCTGGTGAATGCAGACGGTGTGTACAGTGCAGCACACAGTTCTGGTTCTATGGAGCGTGCTGATACATATTGGAATGCCTCAATACTTGCTGCGCGCATTGCCGTTCCCAGTTGCTGGGTGGCAGAGTAGTTTTTACTGTCCGTTAATTGATCCTTATACGTATCAAACGGTGGTTCTTGTAGCTGTATGCCTCGCTCTGACTGGTATCCGATGCTGAAAACAGTGTGCTCGGTATTCAGGCGTGCTTTGGGCGGTTCACCGTCCATCGAAAGGAAGAAAACGAAACGGTAATAGGCTGATTCTGAGAGTGTAGCTTCAATCGAAGCCCCGCCATAAAACAGACTGGGCTCGTGTACTCGGCCAAAGCGTGATCCCCATAACAGGGGAGGATAGCGAAAGGGCGTTTTGAGCAGATAATGCAGTTCATTGGGTGTGTCTGTTGGGTAGTCGGGTTTTGAGCTATCCAGTAATTCTTCGAGCACTGCCTGTTCTTCAAGCGTGTCGACATAGCCTGTTGTGGCTACCTGCTCCTGGCTTTCTACCAGACGGTATAACGTACCGCTGATTGGACACACTTGCTCTGGCCCATTGCACGCTTCCCAAATCATCAGACCTTGCCCCGTATGGCATCCAGATACATTACAACGTGCATTAATCCCTGAACGGTCTGAATCTGCTCAGCCGGAATACCCCCGGTGATTTTGTTGGGGGAGCGCATAAAGTGGGTGATCCAGTCCTGATCACTACCAGCCAGTGCAAACAAGGCGCGAGCAGCTCGAATCAATAACAACGCCAGCTCACCCTGTTTTGAGGTTGGATCAAGCGACCCTTTCTGTTTCAGGCGTGAGACGCTGGTTCGATTGCTGCCAATCACCTTGCCCAATTCCTCCTGCTTCAATGTCAGTTGCTCGGCAGCATTAAACAGAGCCTTGCATAACACTTCTTCCGGGGCGGGGCGTTGTTCCAGTTGGGCGGCCATCATCGGCTCCTGTTTCTGTGGCTATATTCTATTGTAGTTTCAGTTTTGTGCTAATTGCACTTTTTTGTATTGAAAGTGTGTTCTGATGTATTTTTATCTTGTTTTAAAGTGATAAAAATATCTCTCTTTGTGTGTAAGAAAGCCGTTCTTCTCCCGACTATCTGTATGTGTA
>Ga0193963_1000820_pt1 | contig 15909 bp, 14 predicted proteins | sample FB_6_MG_FD_140359 | JGI IMG/M metagenome (GOLD analysis project Ga0193963, IMG submission 140359) | Microbial mat bacterial communities from the Broadkill River, Lewes, Delaware, United States - FB_6_MG | ecosystem: Environmental > Aquatic > Freshwater > River > Microbial mats | place: USA...
ATTATTGATGGATTAATATTGGTTGGTGAAAATGGATATGGTGATGAATTTGGAATTGGAAGTGGAGAAGCATTTTCAATTTTAGAAGTTGCGCAAATGTATGGTGGTGAAATTCAAATGTTACCTGAAAGAAGAGGAAATAGAATGACAGCTGATGTTATTAGTGCAAAAACAGAAGCTTTAGGATGGAAACCTAAGAGAAAATTAGCTAATTATATAGATCAATATAAAAGGATTTAGATTCTAATGGCTGGATCAAACAAGGGATTTAATTCCTTTCCTTATATTATAGAGATATTAAAAAAAAGTTTATTATTATTATCTATTTATGCTATTCTTATGTCAGGAGTTAGATTATATTTACTTAATGTGAATTATGTTTCTACTTTTGAACTTTCTGATATAGTAAGTGCTATCATATTAGGTTTTAGATTAGATATAAGTATATTAGGTTTTGTATTAACACCAATAGTTCTTTTACTTGTAGCTATAAGTTTTATTAATTCTATTCGATTTATTAGCATTTTTTATTCCTTAATAAAATATTATTTAATTTTTCTTTTAAGTCTTATATCATTAATTCTTTTTACTGATTTAGCTTATTTCTCTTATTTTTTTGATCATATAAATATAATGATATTTGGAATATTTGATGATGACACAAAAGCTTTATTTGAAATAGCAAAACAAAACTATAATCTGCCATTAGTTGTATCCCTTATAATATTGTTTTTATTAATATTAAGTATCGTAATTAATAAAATAATTATTTTTAAAGAACTTGAAATTAAGCAATATACTTTGTCTTTTAAAGTTGTTTTTTTAATAATTACAATTCTCATAACATTTTTAATAGTACGTGGAAGTATAGGAACATTTCCTCTATCTAAATATATTCCAGACATTTCAGAAAATAAGTTTATTAATAATTTACCGAAAAATGGTATTTATGCCTTAAAAGGTGCTTTCAAAGAGTATAAAAATTCAAAAGAGGGAGAGTATAACTTAATTGCAGAATATGGTTATAAAGGTAAAGTAGAAGAAGCATTTGAACTAGTACTTAAAAAAACTGATTTAGATAAAAATAAATTAATCGAAAGTTTATCAAAGGAAACTATTCAAAATCAACTTCTTCAAGATAATCCTCCTCATGTTGTTGTCGTTATGGTTGAAAGTTTTGGTCTTCCTATAATAAAACATCAAAGTAAAACATTTAATATAATGGGTTCTTTAAATAAACATTTTAAAGAAGATACAGTATTTGAAAATTTTATTTCTACAGGAAATGGTACAATTTCTTCTTTAGAAGCACTATTGCTTAATATTACATCTCGCCCTAAAAGTACTCCTTTATCACAAAGTAAGTATATGCAAACAGAGTTTAAAAGTGCTGCTGCAAAAGTATACCAAGAAAAAGGATATGAAACTAGTTTTGTTTATGGAGGAAATTTATCATGGAGGAATATTGGAATATTTTATGATAAACAAGGCTTTGATAAAATTGATGGAAAGGCTGCAATTCTAAAAGAATTAAATTTAGATGAGAGTAAATCTAGTCATGTATGGGGAGTGTTTGATGAATTTAGCTATGAGTTTGTTTTAAATAAACTTAAAAATGCTAAAAAACCTCAATTTATATTTTTATTAACAACTAATAATCATCCCCCTTTTATTATACCAGAATGGTACAATTCGAAATCACTTATTATCTCTCCTGATTTAAAATCTAATTTACATGGTGATATGAATATAATATCAAAAAGACTCAAAGACTATGCGTATGCATTAGACCAAGCAGGTGAATTTATGCATAAAATCAAAACATCGTATTTGAAAAATAATACTGTCATAGGAATTACAGCAGATAATAATACAATAGAAGGGTTGATGAGTTATAGTAATTATTATGATGAGGCTAAAAAAATTCCATTTTATTTATATATGCCTAATTATTTAAAGAGACAGTACAATATAAACATCCCTGGATCTCATAAAGATATTTTCCCAACACTTTACAATTTAACTTTGTCAAATGCTACTTATTTATCAGTTGGTACTGATTTATACTCTGATGAAGAATTACACTGTGGATTTAATAAAGCAGGGGTGATTATGAGTAAAGATGGTGGATTTAGTCTTAAAACACCTAAAACACCTTCTCAAATTGAATGTGTAGATTACTATAAGGCTTCATTAGCAATTACAGAATATATATTAAATAAAAATGAAAAGGAATAATTTAAATGAATATAAAAAGATTTATTAGAAAATATAAATATTTAATAAAAGATGTATTTACACAAGATGCTCTTAAAGTATCATGGGATAGAGGTACAAACTTTGGAGATGCTATTAATCCTATTCTATTAGAAAAAATTTTCAATAAAAAAGTGTTATGGGTGAATAGAGAATATTATCCGAATAATTATTTGATGAGCATTGGTTCAATATTGCAAAAATCTACATCAAATGCTTTAGTCTGGGGAACAGGATATATTTCTGCAGATAGTAAGTTTAAATCAAAACCTAAGAAAATTTATGCAGTAAGGGGACCTTTAACAAGAGACTTATTATTAAAACAAGGTGTGGAATGTCCTGAAATTTATGGTGATCCAGCACTTTTACTTCCTCAAGTCTATTATCCAAAAATTGAAAAGAAATATAAACTAGGCGTTATACCACATTATGTAGATAAAGAAGACCCCAAGCTTAAATTATTTACCAACCATAATGATATTTTGATTATTGATGTTAAAAATCCAAATCATTATGAATTTATAGATAAATTATTATCTTGTGAAAAAATAGTGTCAAGTTCTCTTCATGGTATAATTGTTGCAGATGCGTATAATGTACCATCAAAATGGATTGAGTTTTCGAATAAGGTAAAAGGTAATGGGTTTAAGTTTTTAGACTATTTCTTATCTGTACAACGAAAAGACACTTTACCTATTTTGATAGATGAATCTATCAAAATTGAAGATATTTATAATTCATTTTCTGAATATAAAATAATTATTGATTTAGAATTGTTATTAAATGCTAATCCTTACTGGAATAAAACAAATGGTTAAATCTCTTTTATCTACATTTCAAGAGATAAGAAAAAATAACTTAACACTTTATTTAAATCACTTATTAGTTGTTTATACATTTCTCATTCCTATTTCGGAAAGAGGGAAAAGTGCTGTTTTTTTTACGATTTTATTATTATGCTTAGTCCGTGGAAATTTTAAAAAATATTTTAAAATAGCAATTCAGAATAAAATCGTTCAAGCGATGTTTTTCTTTTTCTTGATACATATTATTTGGATTTATGGAACAGACAATATGAAAGATGCTAAAAATATTATAGATGACATGAAATATCTTTTATTTCCTTTATTATTTTTGTCATTTTTAGATAAACGCTTTTTTATTAGTATTTTAAACGCTTTTATTTTAGGTATGTTTTGTAGTGAAGTGATTTCTTATTTAATACATTTTAATATTTTACCTTATGAGTTAATATTGTATGGTAAAGAGATATATAAAACACCTGCAATCAATAATCCGAGTCCATTTTTGGATCATGCAAGATATGGTATTTTATTATCTCTTGCTATTGGGTTTTTACTTTATAATTTTTTATATTTAAAAATTAGTAGTGTATATGTTAAATCAATTATATTGATTTTTTTAATAACTGCATCGTTTAATTTATCTTTAATTGGTGGTAGAATAGGATATATTTCATTTATTGTAATAATATCATTTTTGATACTAAGAAAGTTTAAAGATAATTTATTTAAATCTGTTGTTGTTCTTTGTATTACTTTAAGCGTAATTTTAAGTGTTTTTTATCAGAGTAGTGACTTGTTTCAGCAAAGAGTTGATAAGTCATTACATAGCATAGTAGAAATATCAGAAAATAATAATTTTAAATCCTCAATTGGTCAAAGAATAGGCATTTGGATTTATTCTATGAATGTTGCTAAAGATAATTTATTTTTTGGTGTTGGAACTGGTGATCAGCTTGATGCTGTAAAACAATTAATAAATGTTGAACATGATTTTCTTAAAAATTTATCCCATCTGCATAATGAATATTTTAAAAATATTGTACAATTTGGAATAATAGGATTTCTTTTTTACTTAAATATATTTTATCAAATATTTAAATTTTCTGCAGAAAATAAATATAAAAAGGATATTTTAATTATTGTAACATTAGTAATGCTAACAGCAACTCTTACCAGTATATTTGGGTCTAATATTTATTTGCCTTTATTTGTGACGATAGTAGCTGCTACTATATCAACAACAGCTACAATAGAAGATAAGTTTAGTAGGTTAAATATAAAAACTTTACTTATATATATACTATTAGTATTTTCTTCTTTGATTATCGCATTTTTACAATAATAGATGGATATAATTAATTTTTGAAAAGATTTTCATACTGTTTAAGAACAGTATGTTTATCAAATTTTGATAAATATTCTTTAATTATCAGAGGAGGACTAGCTAAGTTTTGGTCTATACAAATAGCTAGTTCTTTTGCATCGTTTACCTTTGATAAGCATTGGCTATAGTCTTTACCCAAAATTTCTTTTGGTCCATAAGGACAATCTGTACTAATGGCTATTGTTCCTACAATTAGTGATTCAATGAGAACATTTCCAAATCCCTCATTATCAGAACTTAAAACTAATGCTTCAGCATTTTTTATTAGAGGATATGGATTATTTTGAAATCCTGTCATTATGACTCTATGCGATATTTTAAGATCTTTAATCAATATTTTGATATTTTCCTGCTCTTCACCTTCTCCTACTAATACAAGCAAGATATCCTTATTTTTGATTAAACTAAATGCTTTAATTAATAAATCATGTCTTTTGACTTTAGCAAATCTACCTACATGAATAATATATTTATTTGTTAAGAAAATTTCTGGTTTATTATTTGATAATTCAATTATTTTTTCTAAATCAAAAAAATTATAAATTGTTTGAATAGAAGATGGAAAAATTTTTAATGACAATATATCATTTTTTACACCATCTGAAACACAAATAATATTTTTGTTGTTGTAAATCTTTTTTAAATTTTGTTTTTTAAAAAACTTACTGATCCCTTTTTTATTTTGAAGCTTAGAAATAGTTGTTGCTCCATGCAATACAAAATAAAAGTTTTTTCTATTGATAATATGCATTAAATCATGAGTTAATCCTAAGCTGCCAAGTACTAAATCTATTTTTCCATGCTCTTTTTCAATATTATTAAGATTTTGCTTTAATATATTCGCATATACTAATTTATTAATTAGAGAAAAATACTTTTTTTTATAATCTAAAGTTATAAAATTGACTTTTTCATTTAGATCGAAATTGATGATATTTTTTAATATAATTAAATGTACAGTATAGTTTTTTTCTAAAAATAATTCTGATAATCTTACATTCATATTCTCTGCTCCACCACCAGTGAGTGAATCGATAATTAATACAATATTTTTCATTTCTATCCTTCTTTAAAGTGATTATAGCAAAAATAAAATAATAAACATAGAATAAAAAATACTGTATACTGTTATCTATTTAAAAAAGGTATTTTATGGAATTTATTGAATTAACCGATAGTTTATTTTTGGGAAAAGGGGGAGAACGAAGTGCATATCTTCATCCTAGAGATGATAGTAAAATTATAAAAGTCCTTTTTAGTGAGAATAAACATAATTATCAGAATGAATTGGACTATGCTTATTCTACTTATTTAAAAAATAAGAACATAGAATTTACTCATATTACTAAATGTTTTGGTTGGATTGAAACCAATAAAGGCAAGGGATTGATTTTTGAGCGAATTAAAAACTATGATGGTAGTACAATACGAACATTAAGTTACTACTCTAAGTATAATATGTTTAATGAAAAAACAGATTTATTTTTAATTAATGAACTAAAAAGTTATTTATTTAAAAATGATATTTTATTTGTAGATGCAAGTTTATCAAATATATTCTGTCAAAAAATTTCTAAAGATAAATATAAATTGATCATTTTTGACGGACTAGGAGCCCGAAGAATGGGTATAAAGTTTTGGCTTTATCTACATTCTATTTTATTCACAAGGTATAAAATCAAAAAACAATGGAAAGTATTTTTAAATAATTTTAAGTATGAAAAAAGTTTAAAATTAAAAAAATAAAGTATTTTGTATGTGGACATTTGATATACTAAGTAATAGAGTATAAAGAAAAAGGATAAATAAGTATGTTAATACTGAAAGAAGAAGATTTTGTTGGAAAAGGTAATGAACGAGTTTGTTATATACATCCAGAGGATAATAAAAAAGCTGTTAAATGTAGTTATGAACAAACAAATGGAAGGTCAAAACAAACAACTTTAGAAGTTTCTACATATAAAATGCTATTACAAAAAGGGCATAATAACTGGAAACACTTACCTCAATATTTTGGAACTATTGATACAAATAAAGGTGAGGCTTTTGTTGTTGAACTGGTACGAGACTATGATGGTGAAGTTTCAAAGAGTTTTGAATACTATATAAAAAAAAATGGAGTAGATACTTACTTCAAAGAATTAAAAATTTATAAAGAATATTTTTTAAAGTATAGTATAATTTTCAATTATGGAATGATGCCCAAAAATATTTTACTTCGCAAGAATAGTGAGACAGATTTTGATCTTGTACTTATTGATGGTTTAGGAGATGTATCTCATTTCACAGTAATTAACAAAATTAAATATTTTGCTTCAAAAAAAATAACAAGAAGATGGGATAAATTTGTTGCAAAATATTTAACTAAATAGTTAGCTTAAATTAATAAATTAAGATACTCATCCTTTTCTCTACTTGGGGCAAATATATTTTGTGCTAATTTAATATTAGAGAAAGCTTTATTTTTCTCTTCTTGAATATTTAATGCAACATTTAATAATTTATCTTTTAAATTCTTAAGTGTATTTTCTTCTGTAAGATATATATGAAAACCTAAATGTTTAAATTCTGGGGAGGAAGTATCATCATAAATTATAGGTATTATCCCAAATCCTAGTGCTTCAATAATTGCATTACTCATACCTTCTCCTAAACTTGGAAATAAAAAGATATCAGATTGTTGTAGATATTTTTGTACATTATTTGTATATCCAACAAATTCAATTGAATCTTTATATTTACAGGTTTTTAGATAAAATTCAATTTGATTATAATAATTAACATCTTGAGTATCTCCCAAAAACTTTACATTAAATTTTATATTATTTTCATAAAGAATTTCACAACTTTTAATAGCTTCTAATTGTCCTTTAAATGGGTGTATTCTTCCCACAAGTATTATATCTATAATTCCATTGTATTTTTTTGTTATGATATCTTTAGGAATTTTTAAAGAAGAGTAGATTCGATTTACATTTGTTTCTTTTGCAAGTGGAATTATATCAATGATATTTTGTTTGATATATTCACAGTTACCCATAAAGTGGTTAACCTTGCTGTATAATATTTTATGAATAAAGTCTTTCTTACTTGATGTTTTTTTACTTCCTTGACGAATAATAAAATTTATTTCTAATCCATAAGTTGCAAAATATAAAGATCTCATTTCTGAAGCACCTAAAAAAATGATATTTTTAATTTTACGATCAATGATGATTTTTCTAATCTCTTTAATAAGTTTAAAACTAAAAAACTTATCAAAAGGTATTGTATGGAGATTTATATTATGTAATTCAAATTGATGATTAGAATTAAGCTCAATGTAACTATCTTTTTTTGCAATAAAGTCTATTGGAACATCAGAAGATAATAGTCTTGCTAATTTAACTGATGCTAATTCCATTCCCCCATTATTTTGTGATAAACAGATGACAGCTGTATTTTTATACTGATGATTCATATTTACATTTCGCTAATTGTTTTAAAAAGTTTTTGAAGTTGTATGTCACTATTAAATTCTAATTTAGCTTTTTCATAACCATTTAAAGCTAATTGTTGTTTTAGTTTTTCATCTTTATAAAGTAAGTTGATCTTATTTGCTAAATCATCACTTGTTCTATCAAAAAGTAAGCCATTCTTGTTATTGTCTATTATTTCTAATGGACCACCTTTATTTGTAGCAATCATACAAACTTTATTCATCATTGCTTCAATTATTACAAGACCAAATGTCTCTTTAGGAGTTGCTAAAATATTTGTATCAAATAATTGCATGTGTTCATTAACCTCTTTGGTGAATCCAGTGAAAATTATTTGATTATCTAGTTCTAAGTTTGAGACACTTTTTTTAAGACTATTTAAGTACGATTCATCCATAGTATGACCTACAATTAACGCTTTAATATGTGGATTATTTAGTTTTTTTATGGCATTGATAACTATATACTGACCTTTATTTTCTTGGATTCGTCCTACTATTCCAACAATAAAATCGTTTGTATTTACTTTATATTGTTTCTTTAAAGTTGATATTTTATCAATCTTAATAGGTTGTTCTTTTGTCCCCATATATATCATTTCAATATTTGGACAAACGCCTGTCGGTATAAATTTTTTTAGTTGTTCCTTAACTTGATTGGTAACTGCATGTATTGTATTGAGATTTTTATATAACCATTTATGGTAAAAGTCATTTTTAAATCTTGTCATTGTCATATTTCGTGTTTGAATAATTTTAGGTGTTTTTTTACTTAGTAACTTTGCTAAAACAATTGTTGCTATATCGTTTGTCCAATGAAAGTGAATTATATCGATACTATGATCATCAATAAATTTTGATAATTTCAAAGCGGGAAGAAGAGGAAAAAACTTATTCCGTGTTAAATATGCCTTGTTTGTATTTTCTAAATATATATCAAGTTTTGTATTTTGTTCCACCATTATATAGCAATTTGTTTCAGTTTTAAATTGTTGATAACAGTTAATCATGAAGAGTTCTAATCCACCCAGGTCAGGAGATAAACAAAATTCTAATATATTTACGTTTTTTTTCATTATTTGTAGCCTTGAAAGTGATGTGTTTTACCTTTAAATAAAAGATTTTGCGAAGTTTTAGTAAAAGAAAGTGCCTTGTTTCTAAATGAAATTATATCATCACTACATTCTATTTCTTTATCTATAAAGGTAGCTAAATCGTAACATTTATATTTATTAGTATTAGTATTTAGTTCTAGGGATTTTTGATTCTCTACCCATCCTAATATACCATTATGATAATAGTCAGCAAAAAAAGATTTATCACTAAAAAGAGATTTTCCTGAAAAATTGTTTGTATAGTTCTTATAGTTACCAAGTGTTGCATCTAAGATTGTTGGAGTAAAATCTCTCTGTGATATATAGCTATCTATATATTTGGGATCTAGTTCTTTATGATAAAGTGCAAATGGAATCATATAGTTTAAAAAACTACTTTCTTTTACTCCTCCACAATGATCTGCCATAAAAACGAATAGCGTATTAGGATATATTTTTTCTATTTTTAATGTAAAATCCTTTAATGCTCGATCAGAAAAGTGCAAAGCATTAAGTTTTCCATTTTTGTCTTTATCGTTAATAAAACTAATTTCTTTGACAATTTTTGGAATTTTGTTGTCATGTGTTGTTGCCCCATTTATACCTATTACAAAAGGTTTAGTTGTTTCTTTTAACTTATGAATTACATAATTATATAAATCTGGATCATGAACGCCCCAATAGTTCTCTTCATATATTCTTTGCTTTATATCATGTTTTCCATAACTTTTTTGAAACCCTAAAGATTGTGCAAGAGAACCCGTTCCACTTGTTTCTTTTGCTGATCCTTGAAAAAATAAACTTTCATAACCATTATTTAGTAAAATCTTTATTAGTGAATTGTATTGAAAATCTTGTAATTGTGTTTTAGCAACAGTCTTACCTAGTGGATTTTGAAATGATACAAGAGAGGAAAATATTCCTTCTGTTGTTCTATGTCCAGAAGCAATCATCGCTTTTGGTCTAATTGATTTTTCAAGTATTGAATCATAAAAAGGGGTAGTTGGAATGTCAGATTTATTAAACCCATAGCTTTTCATACTTATTCCACTCCAGCTTTCTAAAAAAAATATTATGACATTTGGTTTATTCAGATTTGTTTCAAATGGAGTATATTCACTATTGTAAAGTTTTTTGAACTCATTTTTTGAGATATCATCTGAAATATTAGGCAGTTGTAAAGGTTTTATTTTTTTACTTTCATTAGCAAGTGTATATAATAAATTATATGTAGCATTTAATGCAATACTTGAAAGTTTACTGTCTCCGATCTGATTAGACTGCCAAGGATTTAGTGGAATTCCTTGGAACATTCCTCTTACAAAAAAAACGGTTAAAATAATTAAAAGTATCTTTTTGAAAATAAAGTATTTATTAAATTTGATTGCATATAAATTTTTTGTAAAAAATTGAAAGCTGAAAAGTCCAAATATTATAGAAAATAGAAGTCCAGTTATACTTAGAAATGTATGTTGTGATAATGCTGTCATAATCAGCCCAAAAGAATCATATAAGGCATCTTTGACTTCATATCCTATATGTCTACTTGATTCAAAAAAATAAAATATATCTGATAACTGTGTTAAGCAGAGCAATATTAATATAACTGATGCAACTAAAGAGAGTATTTTTTTATTAAAATCAAATATTGTAATTATAAAGGCGCTCATTGCGGCAACTGCAAAATCGAATTTATATCCCAAAAATATTGTTTGAAATATTATTGCATTTGTTATATAAGAAAAAGTCTCATCAAGATAGTAAGCAAATGTAAATTTGGTAATAATTATAATGATAAACGCAAAAGAAAAAATTAAAAAATAATTTTTCAAAAAATTAAAATTAGTTTTGATAGTTTATTTCCTTGTAAGTTTTTAATATAATAGCTAAATTTTAATTAATAAAAAATGATTCAGTCAGATAATTCATATAAAAAATTTATAATTTTTCAAAACAAAATAAATTAAAAGTCTCTTTTTGCTATAATAACTTTAATACACAATGAAAGTTTTGAATGAATAATAAAATAACAGTAAATATAATTACACTTAATGAAGAACACAATATTAAAGATGCAATACAGTCAGTTCAAGATATTGCTGATGAGATAATTGTTGTTGATTCATTTAGTACTGACAATACATGTGCTATTGCGGAGTCTTTAGGTGCAAGAGTAATCAAGCAAAAATACCTAGGTGATGGTGCACAAAAAGCATTTGTAATGGACCATGCGACTAATGATTGGATTTTAAGCATAGATGCTGATGAAAGAGCAGATAGAGATGCTATTGAACTTATTAAAAAACTTGATTTGTCATCAACAAAATTTGATTCTTTTTCTTTCCCTAGAAAAACATATATTGGAAAAAAATTTATTAAATTGTGGTATCCAGATAGAGTAACAAGGCTTTATAATAAAAGTAAATGTGGTTTTTCTACTATTGGAGGACATGCTAAAGTTGAAGGTAAATCAATCTGTGATTTAGATGCTCATTTATTGCATTATTCTTATAAAAACTATTCTGAGATGATTAAAACTAGCCATAAGTTTATAGAAAGAGGGGCAAGATTATCTTATGAAGATGGGAAGCGTGCTAAAAAATACGATCCGTTTCTTCATGGTATTGGTGCATTATTTAAAGCATTGATTTTAAAAGGTGGTTTATTGCATGGTATTGATGGGCTAAATGTAGCAGTTGTATCAGCTTTTAGTTCTTATATGAAATATGCATTAATGATTGAAATGGAAGAAAACACTAAATGAAAATAATATTAAATAATAATTATGATAATTTTAGGGTTTTTTTAGAAAAAATAGAATCATATTTTCAAGAAAATACACAAACCATCCATAAAGCTCGAAATGAATTAAAAGTAATAAGTTTTAATGAAACTGATCTCATTGTTAAATCATTTAAAGTGCCAAATATTATCAATAAACTTATTTATACTTATATTAGAGATTCTAAGGCAAAAAGATCTTATGAATACTCTTTAAGAATAGAACAATTTGTGCCTAAAGCAATAGGTTATGTTGAGTTTTATAAAAATGGTTTCCTCGATAATAGTTATTTTGTAAGTGAAAAGTTTGACTATACCTATACTATTCGTGAAGCATTGAAAAAACAATTAGATAAAACAGATCTTGAATATAATGATATTTATAAAGCCTTTGCAAAATTTACATTCGATTTACATGAGTGTGATATTTTTCATGATGATTATTCACCAGGAAATATTTTAATCAAAGAGATTGATAATCAATATGAATTTAAAATTGTAGATATCAATCGTATGAGTTTTAATTCATTAAGTGAAGAAAAAAGAGCTCAAAATTTTGAAAAACTTTGGGCATTAGATGAAATTTTGGAAGTGATGGCAGATGAATATATGAGACATTATATATCAAATGATAACAATAAATTTAAAGAAAATGTATTGTATTTTTCAAACAAAAATAAAAAAATAAAAAATTTTAAAAAAAGATTAAAAGGGAAACCTGTAACTGATTAAGTTGCAGTAAATAAAAATGAATATTCTAATTACAAGACATGATAAAATTGGTGATTTTATGACAATGCTTCCCGTGTGTAAAGCTTTGAAAGAACACACTAAGCATAAAATAGTGATGCTTGTTTCAAAAGTGAATGTAACACTTGCACAAAATTTGGATTTTATTGATGATGTGATAGAATATGATGAAAATACATTTACTTTGTTAAAAAAACTTTCTCTTTATAAATTTGATGTAAGTATTAGTGGTTATATTGATTTTAATTTAGGTATTACACTGTTTTTGGCTCGTATACCTATTCGCATTGCTCCTGCAACAAAAATAGCACAAATATTTTTTAATCAAACTTTAAAACAAAGAAGAAGTCGAGTTGAAAAAACTGAGTGGGAATATAATCTTGATTTACTGAAAAAATTTGATGAAAAGATTGATGTGAATTTCATAAAACCTTTAGTTGAATTAAATCAAAAAAAGGAAAATTTTATCATTTTTCATCCTGGTTTTGGGGGAAGTAGTGATGCAAACTTAAAAATTGATGAATATCTTAGTTTAGCTAAAAAAGTAAGTGATAAGATAAAAATTGTATTTTCATTTGGTCCAGATGATCTAGAAATTCAAAAATATATTGAAGATAATTTAGATTTCGAAGCAACTATAAGAGATGATTTTCATTCGTTATGGGAATTTACAAAATTTATATCTAAAGCAAAATTATTTGTTAGTACTTCTACTGGACCTATGCATTTAGCAGGGCTTACAAATACACCAACACTTTCATTTTTTGGGAGTAATCTTTTTGCAAGTTCAAAAAGGTGGTCCACAATTAGTGATAAGTGCTATCAGAATAATTACGAAATACCTAAAAATTATGATAATCAATTTTATAACTTAGTTGAAAATAAATTAATACAGTTGGTTAACTAATGACGAAAAAAGTCACTTTAAACAATAGTTATTTAATTGCAAAGGGTAGTGAACGTGCTTGTTATATTAATCCTAATGACAATACTAAAGTAATTAAAATTATTTATTCAAAAGAGTCTCATAATGAGCAAAATGAATTAGAATATATTTATATGAATTATTTGAAGAAAAAAAATAAAGATTTATCATTTTTAACAAATTGTTATGGCTATGTGGATACGAATATAGGGAAAGGCTTAGTTTTTGATAGAGTCTTGGACTTTGATTTAAATCCTTCTCAATCATTTCGATTTTATATAGCAAAAAAACTTATTCCTTTAGATTATCAAAAAAAACTTTTAGATGATTTACAAGAGTATTTGGAACAAAATGGTATACTATTTATAGATACAAGCCTTACTAATATCTTTTGTCAAAAATATTCAGATACAGAATACAGACTAATTATTGTTGATGGATTAGGTGCTAAAAGAATGGGAATAAAGTTTTGGCTTTATAGAAATGTGGAACCATATGCAAAATATAAAATGAAGAGACAATGGAAAAAGTTGATGAAAATGTATACATCAGATATAAAAAGAGTTCAGTTAGGCAAACGACCTATTACAAGATTTTAAAAGGATAATTTATTGAGAGAATTTATTAGGCAGTATGCTCCATATTATACAAACTACAAAAGACAATTTTTCTTTGCTTTAATTGGTATGTTAATGGTTGCTGCTGGTACAAGTGGAACAGCTTATGTGATTAAACCAGTTTTGGATGAAATATTTATAAATAAAGATACTGAAATGTTACAGCTTCTACCCTTAGCTGTAATCTTTTTATACTCATTAAAGGGTTTTGGAAAATATATACAGACTTATTATATAGCATTTATTGGTTCAGACATCATAAGAATAGTTAGAGATAAATTTTTGTCTCATATTTTAACTCAAAATTTAAAATTCTTTAATCAAAAACATGGTGGAGAACTTGTAAGTAGGGTAACAAATGACATTAATTCAATTCAAAGTGGAGTTTCTACACATATAGCAAGTATTATATTAGAATCACTTACTATTGTATCACTTATGGGTGTAGTTATTTATCAAAGTCCAAAATTAGCTTTTTATGGCTTAATTGTGATACCTGTTGTAATTTATCCTCTTTCAAGACTTGCAAAAAAGATGAAGAAATTGTCACACAAAACTCAAGAGAAAGTATCTTCATTAACTTCATTATTAAATGAAATTTTTAATAACATAGAGTTAATTATAGCTAATAATTCTCAAAAATCACGAAGTGTTGGATTTCAAACTACAAATAAAGAATATTTTCACTTAAATATGAAGGGTATTAAAACAAACGCCTTAGTTTCTCCTATTATGGAAATATTAGGTTCTGTTGCTGCTGCAATTGTTATTATGTTAGGTGGTATGGAAGTAATTAATGGTGACCTTAGTGTTGGAGAGTTTTTTTCATTTATGACAGCATTATTTATGTTGTATACACCAATTAAAAAACTTTCAAGTGTTTATAACTCTTTTCAAAAATCTATTGCTGCTAATGAAAGAATTAATACTATTTTTAGCACTTCAAGTGATATAAAAGGTGGAGATGAAATACTAAATTATCAAATAAATTCAATAAGTTTTGAAGATATGTCATTAAAATATGAAGAAAAAATTGCTTTAAAGAATATTAATTTAAATATAAATAAAGGTGAAAAAATTGCTTTGGTTGGAGATAGTGGAGGGGGTAAAAGTTCACTCGTGAATTTATTATTACGATTTTATGATCCTTTTGAAGGCGAAATAAAATTTAACAATACCAATATCAATGATTTTACTTTAGAAAGTTTACGAAACAATATCTCAATTGTGACACAAAGGGTCTATATTTTTAATGATAGTATTGCTAATAATATATGTTTTGGTACAGATATTGACGAAGATAGAGTGAAATGTGTATTAAAACAAGCACACGCTTTAGAATTTGTTGAAGACTTGCCTGAAGGGATTCATACACAACTTGATGAATTTGGAACAAATTTAAGTGGTGGACAAAGACAAAGAATAGCAATAGCAAGAGCTTTGTATAAAAATCCGCAAATTCTAATCTTCGATGAAGCCACAAGTGCATTGGATAATGAATCTGAATCAATTATTACAAAAGTTTTAGATGAAGTTAGCCAAGACAGAATCACATTAGTGATTGCTCATAGATTAAGTACAGTACAAAATTCCGATAAAATTTTATTATTTAAAGATGGTGAAATAATTTGTAGTGGTACAGAAGAAGAACTATTAAATAGTTGTCCTGAATATAAAAAACTTAAAATACTTTCGACAAAATAAATTAACGGAGATAATAAAATGATAAAATATACAGATATAGACTTTAATAACAAAACAATTTTAATAACAGGAGCTGCTGGATTTATTGGTAGTAGTTTAGCATTTTATTTTCAA
>Ga0193963_1000822_pt1 | contig 15889 bp, 16 predicted proteins | sample FB_6_MG_FD_140359 | JGI IMG/M metagenome (GOLD analysis project Ga0193963, IMG submission 140359) | Microbial mat bacterial communities from the Broadkill River, Lewes, Delaware, United States - FB_6_MG | ecosystem: Environmental > Aquatic > Freshwater > River > Microbial mats | place: USA...
AACTAAAAAATAAAGGGCACTATACTATGCCCTTTATTTTTCTAATTAACTCCAAAATGAATTTAAAAATCTTTCAGCATTTTTATAAAAAATCATTTCAACCGCATCTTCACTATATCCACTCTTTAATAAAGCATCTGAAAGTTTTGGCATATCTTGAACTCCCTTTAACTCTAAATCTCCACCTATTCCATCGAAATCAGAGCCAAGTGATAAACAGCCTCGTCCACCTTTATTTTCAATATGTTTTATATGTCTTATCATTGCCTCTATCCTACTTAATTTGTCTTCTCTTAAAAAAGCACCTGCAAAATTTAATCCAATTATTCCGCCTTTATCAGCTAATTGATAAATCATTTCATCTGTTAGATTCCTTGGATGATTACATACTGCTCGAGCATTAGAATGTGATGCTACAAATGGTTTTTTAGATAATTCTAAAACATCTTTAAATCCTCCATCTGAAAGATGTGATACATCTATTAAAACATCTCTTTCATTCATCTCTTTTACTAATTGTTTCCCAAAGTCTTTTAATCCATTATTTTGATATTTCCATTCATAATTTGGAAACCCTATGCAATTTTCATAATTCCACGTTAGCGTCATTAATTTAATGCCTTCTTCTTCTAAGCGATAAAATCTATTTATATCTCCTTCTAAAATACCAGCCTCTTCAATCGTTAAAATTCCTGCCATTTTATTTTTATTTTTGGCTTCTTCAAAGGTTTCTTTATTATATGCCTGTCCTATGTATGAATTGTATTCATTACAGCTTTCTTTAAATAATTCAACCATTTTCAAAGCATCTTCATAATGATTTTTTTCAATAGCTTTTTCTCCTAAGTCCAAATAAATAGCAAAAAATTGAGCCAAATAACCTGCTTTATCCATTCTTTTTAAATCTAAATGCCCTTCATTTTTTAACAATGTTTCTTTTGTATTAGGTTCCTTATGCTTTAATTGGTATAAACGCATTAAAGTATCAACATGTAAATCTATTGTTTTCATTTTACCCCTTCTTTCTGATTCTATTTTACGAAATTCTTAAGTTTTAAGCAATAAAAAATCTTCAATTTTTTATATACGCATTTTAAAAAAGTGTTATAATGTATATGTCATAACGCATTACTTTAAATTTCAAAGGAGGTTTTAGCATGTATGCACTCTTTTTAATACTTAATGATCCTTATAAACTTCATGATATTCATGAGATTTTTTACAATCATGGTGTAGGTGCAACTACAATGGATAGTCATGGTATGGGTAAAGTTTTATTAGAACACAATGTAGATATTCCTATATTGCGAAGTGTAAGAAAATTATTAGAAGGTGATCAGCCTTATAATAAAACTATGGTTAGTGTAATAAAAGACGAAAATGTTCTTAATAAAGTTGTTGACGATATTAAAGTAGAACTTGACGGATTAGACAAAGCCGGCGCTGGATTTATGTTTGTTGTTCCAGTTCAATGTTGCTATGGATTTAAAACAAAAGAAAAATAGATACTATGTGCGTTATATTGGACATAAAAAAATCGCTTTAAGCGATTTTTTTTATTTAATGATACTCTTCAATTTTATACCCATCTTTACAAATAATAATTAATTTATACTCTATATCATTCATATCTAAAAATTCATCATCTGTTATAAAATCTTCTTTGGTGAAATTTTCTTTGTAATAATAATATTCTCCAAATTCTTCTTCATATTTATACCCATAATCCACAACTTCTTCAACACCATAGCTATTATCAAATTCACCACATTCATAATTCTCAACATCTTTAATTGAATCAAATTTTCTAATTTTATCCTTGATATCTAATTTTTTAATAAATTTATTTTCAAAATCTCTAAATTCCAAATAAACTTTATCTATTTTAAATTTTTCAATTCCAAAATCATTTAACGAAAAACAAAAATCTATTTCTAAATCTCTATCGCTAGTTCCTGTTCCCATACCATGCATTCTAATTCTTTCTCTATTAAATTTATCATATAAATATAACTCATATGTTTTAGAATTATATTTTCTATAGCTTCCATCTTCACTCTTAGCTAAGATATCATAAGTGTAATTTTTAGTAAAATCAAAATTTCCTTTCCCTCTATAATGAAGCCCTTTAATCTTACTTAAGGCTATTTCTTCACTATTTTTATCTTTTTTATCTTTATAAACTAAAAATAAACTTTCATTAGCCTTTATTTCTTCTAATTCTAAGTCAAATTTAACTTCTATTAAATTATTCTCTTCATCAATTACTCCATATGAATACTCACTATCAGTAATAAGACTTTTTTCTTCTATAAGAATTTTTTCAACTTCATTAACTATCCTATAATCAATTCTATCAATATTTCTTTCTAAATTATCTACCTTATTTCTTACATAACTAGACTCTTCTTCTACCTTGCTAACTATTGCAAACTTAAAACTAAACATAATGATAATATTAATTATTAAAAGTGCTATTATCCAATTTGATTTATCCTTATTCATTACACTCTCCTAAAAAAACATCTGGCTCTCTCCTAGTTTCCATACAATTTGATTCTAGCCAATTAATTGGATTAATTAATTGGTCCATAAATGATATTGCTCCTACTGGACAATTCTTTATACAGCTATTACATCTTATACATTTATTTTCATCTATAATAATTTTATTATTATAAGATATTGCTCCTACTGGGCAATCCTTTATGCATTTTTTACATTCATTACATTTTTCAGAAACAACTGGAGCCATCGGTACTGTCGGCTTTTTTTCTCTATAAGGTCTATTTCCAGGAATAATAAGTTTTATATTATCTTTTTTAATAATATTTTTTAATTCTAGTCCAAAATTATAAGCAATTTCTAAATCCTTTTCATCTGGTCTATTATTTGCAACCTTAGCTGTAAAAGAATGCTCTCCAATAAATGCCGCAGCTGATATAACTCTAAATCCATTATTTTTTGTAATATCTTCCATTTCAACCAAAGTATCATCAAAATGTCTATTCCCATAAACTGCAATCAATATAATTTTAGTATTATCTCCTTTAATTGTATTAATATAATCTAGTATGCAATCTGGAATTCTCCCTGAATAAACAGGTACTCCAAATACTACAGTATCATTTTCCTTAAAACTATAATTTATTTTTCTTTCATCTGGTAAAGTAATACTTAAACTATTGTAATTTTTATCTATCCCCTTTGCAATTGTTTCTACAACTCTTTTTGTTGTTTTTGTTGGGCTAAAAAATAATGCATATGTATTCATAAATATCTCCCCTTTCACATTAAATTTATTGTATTTCTATTACACTTTAATGTCAATTACAATATTAATTGATTTTTATTTATAAAAATGTTATGATTATAATCTTCGCAGTTGCTTTCAACTATGTATCTCTTTAAGAAAAGGAGGTTTCTATGATTGAAGTAAAAGCACTATCTAAAAGTTTTAAAGTTGCCAAGCGTGACAATGGAATGTTTTCAACCTTAAAATCATTTATTAACCCACAATTTACTACAGTAAATGCACTAACAGATGTATCTTTTAATATTTCAGAAGGTGAAATTGTAGGATATATCGGCCCTAATGGTGCTGGTAAATCTACAACTATCAAGATTATCAGTGGAATACTATTACCAGATTCAGGAACATGTAAAATTTTAAATCGTATCCCTTGGGAAAACAGAAAGGAACATGTTAAAAACATAGGCGTAGTTTTTGGCCAAAGATCTCAGCTTTGGTGGGATGTTCCCGTAATTGATTCTTTTAATTTATTAAAAGATATCTATTCAATTGAAAAACAATCATATAATGAAATGTTAGATTTGCTTAGTATAAGTTTAAATCTTACAGAATTGCTTAAAACTCCTGTAAGGCAGCTAAGTTTAGGCCAAAGAATGAGATGTGAAATTGCAGCCTCTCTTTTGCATAGCCCTAAAATTTTATTTCTAGATGAACCCACAATAGGTCTTGATGCTGTATCTAAAATTGAAGTTAGAAATTTTATTAAAACCATTAACAAAGAAAAAAAGACTACGGTTATTCTAACAACTCATGATATGAATGATATTGAAGCCTTAGCAAAAAGAATTATTCTTATTGGCAAAGGCAAAGTTCTTCAAGATGGCAATTTATCTCAACTAAAAAGTAAGTATATTACGAGAAAAACAGTATGTATTGACCATAACCCAATAGATACAATCCCTAAAATTGAAAATACCGAATTAGTAGAATTTACAAGAGAAAGAACAATTTTTGATGTTGATTTATCAAAAACAAATGTATCAAAAGTAATTTCATCCGCATCAGAGTATGTAGAAATAAAGGATATTTCTGTAGATAGCCGCCCTATCGAAGAATTAATTGTTGAATTATATAAGGAATATTCAATATGAAGCAATATTTTTCTTTTTTTAAGATGTCTATGTCTAAGGGATTGCAATATCGAATTGCAGCTTTAGCGGGAGTTGCAACACAATTTTTCTTTGGATTTACTTTTATAATGATATTTGAAGCTTTTTATAGAAGCTCAAATACACCTCAACCCATAAGTATTGAACAATTAATTCAATTTGTTTGGCTACAACAAAGTTTTTTATTATTTGTTATGCTATGGTTTAGGGATATGGAAATATTTGATAAAATCACTACTGGAAACATTGCTTACGAATTATGTAGACCAACTGATATTTATAGCTATTGGTATGCACGATTACTTGCTCAAAGGCTTTCAGGTGCATTATTAAGATGTTTTCCAATATTAATTATCACAGCCTTTTTGCCTGCACCATATGGTTTATCATTTCCCCCAACAATAGTTCATTTTATATTATTTATAATTACTCTAACTTTAGGATTAATTATTATCGTTGCAATATCAATGCTTATATATATTTCTGTATTTTATACTTTATCTCCAACTGGTTCATTATTGATTGTTAGTGTTCTAGGCGAATTTTTATCTGGATTAATTATACCAGTACCTCTAATGCCACCTATGCTTAAAAAAATTGTATATTTTTTCCCATTTAGATATACTTCTGATCTTCCATTTAGAATATACGTTGGAAATATTGATATTAACGAAGCTACAATAAGTATCTTTATTCAGCTCGCTTGGATTTTTATTCTTATTATGTTTGGTAAATGGTGGATAAAAAGAGCCTTAAAAAAAGTTGTTGTACAGGGGGGATAGTATGAAATTATATATTAAATACATTTTAATTAATTTTAAAAGTCAACTTGAATACAAAACCTCATTTATCTTATTATCAATAGGTCAGTTTTTTGTACCATTTTTAGTATTTGTATCTATGTATATGCTCTTTAAACGATTTAATTCTTTAGATGGTTGGTCACTATATGAAGTAGCATTATGCTATTCCATAATGCATATGGCATTTTCATTAAGTGAATGTTTTGCAAGAGGTTTTGATTCTTTTTCATCATTAATTAAAACTGGTTCGTTTGATAGATTGCTTGTAAGACCTCAATCAACAGTTTTACAAGTTCTTGGTTCAAAATTTGAATTCACAAGAATTGGTAGATTAACTCAAAGCATTTTAGTTTTAATTTACGCTCTAAGTAATTTAGCAATATCTTGGAATATATTTAAGGTATTAACACTAATTTTTATGATATTAAGTGGTTCCTTAATTTTTACTGGAATTTTTATTTTAGGTGCAACTCTATGTTTTTGGACAATAGAGGGTTTGGAAATAATAAACGTTTTTACAGATGGAGGAAGAGAAATTGCTCAATATCCATTAAATATATATAAATCTTGGGTAAAGAAATTTTTTACATTTGTTATTCCATTTTCTACTGTAAACTACATTCCTTTAATGTCTATTTTAGATAAAAATACGTATTCTCAAGTATTAGCAATGTTTATTCCCATAATCGGTATGCTTTTTATTATTCCCTGTCTTATTATATGGAATTTTGGAATAAAGCATTATAAATCTACTGGATCATAACTATCATTCTAATAAAAATCTAAATTAATGCTTATAAAAAAAGGCCAAATTATTAAAATACTAATAATTTAGCCTTTTCTTTAATTTAAAATAAATTTCATTTTTACTGGATTATGATCTGAATTATTAAATCCTAAATCAATCACCTTAGTATCTATTATTTTAATATTAGGTGAAACTACAAAACCATCAATAACTCCAGTTTGGCTTTCGCCCTCTTTATATGCCTCGTTTAATAATCTATATGTTGCTGCATTATCACTTACTCCCCATTTCCAATCCTTTTCTAACCATTGGTTTGGTATTGGATATGGAGTATAGAATGAACCATCTCCAAACATTGGAAACTTACTAGTATCTACTATTTCAAATGATTGATTCCAGTCACCACCAAATATAATGTAATTACCTTTTTGATATTCACTTAAAATAAAACCTTTAACTGCCTCTAATTGTTCTGTTCTTAAAGTTCCGTCATCATATGCAGAAAAATGTGCATTAACTAAAATAAGTTTACTATCTTTTCCTTCAATAGGAATTTCAGTTGAAATAAAACACCTATCAAGCATTATAGTATTAAGTGGCCATTTGTAATTCCCATCAAATGCATATCTTTTAGCTTTTTCAATTTTATATTCACTAAAAGTTCCTTGTCCAGCATTCACCTTTCCAGTTGGCGGTATTGGAAGAGGTACATATGATACTTTGTAATTATATCCAAATGTACTGTTTAAATTCTTAAAAAAATCCTCAAATAATTTTAATTGATTAATATTAAAGCTCCTATCTGCATCTACATCAATTTCTTGAAATAGATAAAAATCATTATTAAAATTCTTTAATGAATTTACAATTCCATCTATGTTTTTATCAACAACTTCTTTATTATCTGGTTTAACTTTTTTTCCTCCATCCAAAAAGAAATCTTCTTCCTTTCCAAGCCCACAATATCCTATATTCCAAGTCATAACTGATAATTCTTCTCCAATATTAAGAAGTTTTTCATTGGCTTTCCTAATATCTAAGGAAATTTCTTTATCTGGTTTATAATCTGTTACTGTTAAAAAAATCAACATTCCTACGACAAATACCACTACTACCAATAACAAACTTAACACAATTTTAAGTACCTTCTTCATTTACATTCCCCCTATGATTTAATAAAGATACTCTTATTATATCATCTAATCTAAGCTTTTATGGCAGTAATCTTTGTCCATCTCTAGGAAATAAACATGTTCTCCTTATATTTTTAAAACCAATAAGCTGTTTTGTCAATCTTTCTAGTCCAATTGCCAATCCTCCATGTGGTGGCGCTCCAATTTTAAATGCCTCCAAATACATTTCATAATTTTCAATTTTCAAATTTTTCTTTCCCATTTGTTTTTTTAATTGTTCCAAATTATGAATTCTTAATCCACCAGTTGTAATTTCTAATCCCTTAAATAATAAGTCAAAACTTCTTGTTTCCAATTCCCCTTCAGGCATTGTATACATTGGTCTTTTACTTTGAGGATAATGAGTTAAGAATAAAAATTCTGAACCTGTTGTTTTTAAAATATATTCTCCTATATACTTTTCTGCCTCAGGCGTTAAATCCCCTGAAATACTTTGATTATTGTTTTTATTATATAGAGCAATTGCTTCACTTAGCTTCATTCTAGGAATTTTGCCTTCTATTTTTGGCAAATTAATATTTAGTAATTTAATTTCAGTTTTACAATTTTCAAAGACATATTTAAACATATAATTTAATAATTCTGTTTCTAATGCCATTAATATATATTCATCTTCTACAAATCCAATTTCTAAATCCATACTTGTATATTCATTTAAATGTCTATTTGTACTATGACTTTCAGCTCTAAAAACTGGCCCAACTTCAAAAACTCTTTCAAACCCTGCAATAACCATCATTTGCTTATAAAATTGTGGACTTTGGGCTAAAAAGGCATCTTCACCAAAATAATTTAACTTAAAAACATTTGCTCCACCTTCTGCACCTTCTTTAACAATTTTAGGTGTATGAATTTCTAAAAAATCATTTTCTCTTAAATATTTTGTAAATGAAGCTGATAATGCATTTTGAATTTTAAAAATTGCTCTTTCCTTTTCATTTCTAAAACTTAAAACTCTATTATTTAATATTGTATCTAATTGTTCATTTAAATCCGTTTTATTTACTTGAATAGGTAAATTTTCTTCTGCAAAATTAATTACCTTAATACTTGATATTTCTACCTCATAATTATTTAATTTATTTGCATTTTCCTTTACTATTCCTTCTATTTCAACAACTGATTCAAGTGTAAGTTTTAAGTTTTCAATTGTTTCTGAATTAACTACACATTGTACAAATCCAGTTCTATCTTTGATAATAATAAATGAAATAGTCTTTAGTTTTCTAATTCTGTGAACCCATCCTTTGATATAAACTCTCTCGTTTATATTTTCTTTTAAATTAACTATTAAGTTTCTTCTTTCAAAAATTTTCATGTTTTTCTCCCTTTCTTTTCAAGGGATTAAAAATACCCCTTGATTAATATCAAGGGGCGTAAAAAACGCGGTGCCACCCTATTTCGACTAAAATCAATGTGGTAAAATTAAAAAATTTCGCTCCGTAAAGGAGCGAAATATATCCGCGGTACCATCCTAATTGACATAAAGTCCTCTTTGACCCTATAACGTGGGCAGACGATTTATCCTACTAGACGTTCAGATAAATATTTCATGGATGTCTTTCCTAATAAAATCCACATAGAGCTCACACCTTTTCTCTACTCGCTAAAGTTTTTCTTAAAAGTACTTTTCCAGTCATCAATTATTGAAAGTATTTTAACATACTTATATATTTTCTGTCAATTAATTTATATTTTGAGCAATTGTTATATAAAATTCTATCATTCTTAAATAATTTTCTACCGAAATGCATTCATCATTTCCATGCATTTTTTTTAGATCACTATTATCTATTTGATATGGCGAAAATCTATATACACATTCTGAATTTTTTTCATAATGCAGTGCATCAGAACTTGCCATCATAAGATAAGGAGTAATTATAGAATCTTTAAAATGAGTTCTAATACATCTTTCTATAAATTTAAATTCATTATTAGATGTTTGAGATATATTTGATGGATTGTCTTTTCTTTTTAATCTTATCTCAATATCCAATTTTTTTAACTTATCACTAACTTCTTTATAGACTGACTCACTTGTATCTCCGTGTAATACTCTCATATTTACATTTAACATGGCTTCTTGTGGTAATATATTTTCTTGTGAAGAACCACTAATAACCGTATACGCTGAAGTAGTTCTTAGCATAGCATTTCCAGTTGGTGTTTTTTCAAAAATATGCATAAATAGTTTCTTAAAAATAAAAAGATTTGAAATAATTATTTTTTCAGGTAATGACATATGAGGAGCTAATCTCTTTAACATTTCTTCTACAGGTTTTATAAGTTTTTTATCAAAGGGTTTATTATTAAGCAAAACACCTGCTTTCATTAATCTAACTAATGGATCTGTTTTGCTTGGCATTGCCGCATGTCCACCCTTAGATTTTGCAATCAATTCCATATTTATATGACCTTTTTCACAAACTCCAACAACTGCAATAGGCCTTTTAATTCCCTTTAAACTATTTTCTGTAACTGCTCCACCTTCATCTAGCACAAATGAAAACTCAATATTATTTTTTTTAAAATATTCACTTACTTTTTTTGCTCCCCGTTTTCCTCCTACCTCTTCATCCATTCCAAATGCAAAATAAATATCTCTTTTAGGTCTAAATCCCCTATTGCATAAATATCTTAAAGCCTCAAGTATAGCCATTGCCTGAGATTTAATATCTAATGTACCTCTTCCCCAAATATAACCATCTTTAATTTTCCCTGAAAATGGCGGTTCAATCCAATTATCTATTTGTTCTTTGTTAATCGGAACAACATCTAAATGCGCGGTTAATAAAATGGGCTTTTGATTACTTGTTCCTTTATAACGATAGACTAATGCCTCTGCATCAGTATCTATTTTCTCAGATTTAATTAGTAAATCATTAAATTCTGTTTCTATATAATCTTTTAGAATTTTAAATGTATGATAATTATTTTTTTTACTATCTTCATGTGAAATTGTTTCTATTTGTATTGCTGTTGATAAATTTTTTAAACATTTTTCCTTATCTAATTTAAGTTTTTCAGTATTAAATGGTTCAATTATTTGCTCTTTTAGCTTTAAAGTTCTAATTATTAAAACTATAATTAAAACAATAACCAGTAAACCAATTATAATTAATAATTCCATATTTTCCTCCAATTATTTATTTAATAGTCCTTTTTTATACAATAATCTACTTACTCCAACTGCAAAAAAAGCGCTGATTATTATTAAAATTCCAGAGAGTTTTTCAGGTGGTATTGGCACAAAATAAAATATTAATACTACAAAAATAAGTGGTGAAATTGCAATTTTCCAATTTTTAGAGATCCAATATGCTCCTAATCCCCCAAATAGCGATGGCAAAATATTTGCAAATGCAGGCGCTAATGCTTCATTTGATAAAATTGGCGCTAATGGAACTAATAACATCGCCCCTATTGCAACCATTAAAACTGTTATGATTGCAGAACTTGCAACTGAAATAGTAGCTATAATATCTGCTTCTTTGCTTCCCTGCTTAAATCCTGAAGCATCAATTGCCATTAATGCGCATGGAACTTTCATATTTGCTAAATTTCCCGTAACAAATGCAAGATAAGTGCCTCCAGTTCCAAGTATTGGTGCATAGGTGAAAAATTCACCTAAACATATAGGTATTTCAATAGCACACACCATATAAATCCCTTTTAATAAAGATTTTGCTGGTGGCCAAATATTAAATTTTACACATATTAAAGTTGGCACAATAAAAATCAATGTTAATGCCAAAATTCCAGTAATCCGTCCTAATCTATGCATTGCATCTTCATAATTTTGATATTGTTTCATTTTTATCCCCCTAACCTATAATAGCTGCAAAAACCATTCCTAAAACCATTGATATTGATAACGCAAAATCTCCCAAACGCTTTAATTTAAATTTATTGATAATAAATGTTATTAACCCCATAACTGTCGCCGAAAAAATCATTGTATATAATGCTATTCCGCCTTCTACTATGGGCTGTCCTATAAAAACAGAAATCATTCCAAAATACAAAGATAAGACAAATATTTCTGTCCACTTACTATCCTTGCCCCTAGATTTTTGAATTCTATTTTGATATTTTTTTAATCCAATAATACTAGCTACTAATCCCCAAATAATACCTACTGACATAACCCATAAAGAATTAGCAAATACAACTGCTGTATATCCATCTCCTCCTAAGCCTGAAATTCCCATTGATTGTGCTCCAATATTAGCACTTAATAATTCGTAAACACTAGATCCTATTATTGATAACCTTATCCATGGAAATGGTATCCCAAGCACTGGCGCCATTGCCATTAACGCTATTACAATAGGAATTGAAGGTACAATAGAAAATACCATGCTAGATTTTATAGTTTTAAATAAAATCTTCTTATCCATACCAATTTTTAATCCTTGCTTATATGCTTTTCTCATAAAAATAAGTGATTGAAAAATAATAAAAATAATAACAAAAATCGCTAATCCATAAATAAAATTACTATTTGCAACATCTAAATAGTCTAAATATTTGTCCATAAAATCCCCCCATTTTATTTTTTGCTTTATATATTACTATTCTTTAAATTAATTAATATATCCTTTAAATTTTCAAAATTTTTAAATAATTCCTTGACTTTTTATTTTACTTATATTACACTTGATAGAAATTACATATCGCTTATCAAGAGAGACTGAGGGACTGGCCCAATGACGTCCAGCAACCTGTATTTACAAGGTGCTAAATCCAGCGGCTTTTGTCGACAGATAAGAATTTTCTTTAGCCGCTTTGTAAGCGGTTTTTTTATTCCCTTTTTTATTTGATTGGAGGTCAAAATGAAAACATATTTAGAAATAAACAAAAAAATTAAAAACGGTACTGCAGTAGTTGTAACAAAAGACGAGATAATTGATATTGTAAAAGATATTGGTGAAGAAAAAGCTTTAGAAACCGTTGATGTCGTAACTTGTGCTACCTTTGGACCTATGTGTTCTTCTGGAGCATTTATAAATTTTGGACATTCTAATCCTCCCATTCGTATGCAATCAATAAAACTCAATAATGTAGATTGTAGTGGTGGTTTAGCAGCCGTTGATACCTACCTTGGTGCAACTCAAGAATCCAACGACAAAGGATATAGTTATGGGGGTGCACATGTAATATGTGATTTAATCAAAGGTAGCAAAATTCATCTTTCTGCAAAGTCTAGAGGTTCTGATTGTTATCCTAAAAAAGAAATTGAAACTTTTATAGATAAAAATTCAATCAATGAAGCATATCTATTTAATCCAAGAAATTGCTATCAAAATTACTCTGTTGCAGTTAATTGTTCCGATAAAACAGTCTATACCTATATGGGAAAATTACTACCTAATATGGAAAATGGAACTTACTCAAATGCAGGATATTTAAGCCCTTTATTAAATGATCCTAATTGCAAACATATTGGAATAGGAACTAAGATATTTTTATGTGGAGCAGAAGGTTATATTTCTTGGTATGGCACTCAATTTAATTCACAAAAAGACGTTAATTTAAAAGGCATCCCACTTTCGCCTTCTAGAACATTAGCCGTTATAGGAAACATAAAAGAAATGGATTCAAAATATATTAAACCAATTTCTATTGAAAATTATGGAGTAAGCATATGTATTGGAATTGGCATTCCAATTCCAATAACCGACATGGAAACTTTAAGAAATGTATGTATTTCAGATAAAGATATTGAAACACAAATAGTAGACTATAGTTCTCCCAATTTAGATAAACCCATAATTGCAAAAGTAAATTATGAACAACTTAATACTGGTCTTATAAATATTAATGGAAAACAGATTAAAGTTAAGCCTATTTCAAGCATTTCAAAAGCAAAACAAATTGCAAGTGAATTAAAAGAATGGATTATTGCTGGTAAATTTACACTAAATGAATCTATTACAAAATTCCCAGATAAATCTACAATCAATATTTTAGGTAAAGAAAATGAATAGTGATAGAAATTATAGAGCAATTATGATTCCAAAAAAAATGAATAATTATATTCTTAAATATAAAAAATCAGATATTCACTGTTCCATTGCAGGTTCTTTACCTTCTAGCACATCTTTAGAACTTATTAATTGTTTTAATACAATACTTAATTACATTAAAAAAAATCCTATTTTTTATAATTCACTGGTTCCTATTACTATGGATAACTTTGCTCCTAAAATTATAAAAGAAATGATTAGAGCTTCAAATTTAGCTAATACTGGTCCTATGGCTTGCGTTGCAAGTGCTGTAAATAACCACCTTAAAAATTATCTAATACACAATGGAAAATCGAATTTTATTTTAGAAAATGGTGGCGATATTTTACTTTATGGTGGCACCGAAAGAATCATTAAAATTTATTCTGGTAACTCACCGCTTAATAATAAAATCAAAATAAAAATAGATTCAGGTTACTCTCAATTAGGAGTATGCACTTCTGCTGGAACTATTGGTCCATCTTTAAGTTTAGGAACTGCTGATGCAGCTGTAGTGATTTCAAAAGATATTCTTTTAGCGGATGCATTAGCAACCTATATAGGCAATATGGTCAAAGAAGAATCTGATATTAATTATGCACTTGAATATGGTTACAAAACTAATAATATTGAAGGAATTTTAATAATAAAGAATAATAGTTTAGGTGCAATAGGAAATATAAATTTAGTCTAGGAGGCACTACATGAAAATAAAAGAATTATTTAACAATAAAAAAACAGTTATTTCATTTGAAATATTTCCACCAAATAGTAACTATCATATAGATTCAATATATAAAACAATAGATTCATTAAGCAATTTAAATCCAGATTTTATTTCTGTTACTTATGGAAGTGGTGGATCTACACGTAAAAGAACCGTTGAAATTGCATCAATAATCAAAAATAATTATAATATAGAAGCATTAGCACATTTAACTTGTATTGGTGCTGATAAAAAAGAAATTGATAATATTTTAAGATCGCTTAAACAAAATAATATAGAAAATATTCTAGCCCTAAGAGGTGATTTACCTTTAGAAGAAAAACAATTATTTAAAGATTTTACCCATGCCAATGAATTAATCAATTATATAAATAAAGATAATAATTTTGGAATTGCTTCTGCCTGTTACCCTGAATTTCATCATGAAAGTAATGATATTTTGGATTTATGGAATTTAAAAAGAAAAGTTGATTCTGGCACAGATTTTTTAATAACTCAAATTTTCTTTGACAATGATATTTTATATAGATTTCTAGATAATGCCCAAAAAATCAATATAAATATTCCCATAAGTGCTGGTATTATGCCTGTTCTTAATAAAAAACAAATTCTAAGGATAACTAAATTATGTGGCTCAACTCTTCCTAAAAAATTCCTTAGAATCCTTGAAAAATATGAATACAACGAAAAAGCACTTGAACAAGCCGGAATTGCATATGCACTTGAGCAAATAGTCGATTTATTAAGTTATGGCATAGATGGAATACATTTTTATACCATGAATAGAATAAAAAGCACAGAACATATAATAAATAGTATCTCAAATATTAGGAGTATTAATAATGAATAATTTACCAATAAATGAAATATCAAATTTTTTAAATATTCCAGTTAAAGAAATTGATTCTTTAATCCCAATAATAGAAAATAATTGGATAGAATTAATTCATGATGCAAAATTTAAATATTCATCTATAATTTTGCCTCTTATTATAAAAAATTCTACATTTGAAATCTCTAATCAGTTTAGTTTTAAAAGTTCAAAATTAGCAAAAATGCTAATACATTCTAATCAAATATTTTTCTATTCTGCAACTCTTGGTCTAGCTGTTGATAAAAAATTAAAGCTAAAAAGCTATTACAATCTTGAAGATGCTCTAGTATATAATGCTTGCGCAAATTCTTTAATTGAAATTGAAACACAAAAAATATTTGATACTCTAAAAAAACAACAAGCACGGTTAAATAAATATACTAGTATACGATTTAGTCCAGGTTACTTAGATTTAGATTTATCAAATCAAAATTTATTTTTATCTATCACAAATTCAACATCAAAACTTGGACTAACTCTATCTAATCACCTAGCACTTATACCTGAAAAATCAATAACAGCATTTAGTTGTATTTCAAATAGAAAACTACCTACATCATACAATTGTTCATTATGTGATTTTTATAATAAATGTTTATCTGAAGGAGGTTTTAAATGTGAATTTTAAAGAATATATTAAATCAAATTACCTTTTATTAGATGGTGCTATGGGCACTGAAATTCAAAAAGAATATCCTAATTTAAATTTTTCTCCTGAAATATTAAATATTGAAAACCCAGAATTAATTGAAAATATACATAAAAAATATATTAATTCAGGTTCTCAGGCAATAATAACCAATACTTTTGGAGCCAATTCATATAAATTATCAAATTCAAAATATAGTGTTACAAATGTTATTGAATCAGCTATTACCATAGCCAAAAAAGCTTCTTTAAATAAAGTTTTTATTGGACTTAATATTGGTCCAATAGGGCAATTATTAAAACCCTTAGGTTCACTTGATTTTGATTGTGCATATAACCATTTTAAAGAACAAATAATGGTTTTAAAAAATCATCCTGTAGATTTCATCTATCTACAAACATTTTCTGATTTACAAGAATTAAGAATAGCTCTTTTGGCTGTAAATGAAAATTCTAATTTACC
>Ga0193963_1000823_pt1 | contig 15877 bp, 10 predicted proteins | sample FB_6_MG_FD_140359 | JGI IMG/M metagenome (GOLD analysis project Ga0193963, IMG submission 140359) | Microbial mat bacterial communities from the Broadkill River, Lewes, Delaware, United States - FB_6_MG | ecosystem: Environmental > Aquatic > Freshwater > River > Microbial mats | place: USA...
CTGCTTTATCATTTGTTCCTGATTTTCTTGCTCCTCCAAAAGGTTGCTGATCAACTACAGCTCCTGTTGGCTTATCATTGATATATATATTTCCTGCTGAATTTCTTAAAATGCTTTCCATTTCATGCAAAACATTTCTATCTTTGGCAAATATCGCGCCAGTTAATGCATAATCAGCAGCTTTATCACAAACTTTTAAATATTCATAGAATTTATCATCTGGATAAATAAAAACTGTTAATACCGGTCCAAATATTTCCTCTTTCATAGATTCATAATTAGGATCAGTAGTTTTAATCAATGTAGGTTCAACAAAATATCCTTTTTCTTTTGAACAACCTCCACCACATACAATTTCTGCAACATCACTTGCTTTTGCTCTTTCAATATATCCTTCAATTTTATCAAAAGATTTTTCATCAATTACAGCATTCATAAAATTACTAAATTCGCACACATCACCCATTTCGATTGTACTTATTTGTGAACACAATAACTCTTTCAATTCTGGCCAAATTGATTCAGGTATAAATGCTCTTGACGCAGCAGAACACTTCTGACCCTGATATTCATATGCACCTCTTAATAATGCAATAGATAATGTTTTAATATCAGAGCTCTTATGTGCAAAAACAAAATTCTTTCCACCAGTTTCACCAACAATTCTTGGATAACTTCTATATTCGTCAAGGTTTTCAGCTATTTTTTTCCATAAAGAATTAAATACCGCAGTAGAACCAGTATAATGAATTCCACCAAAATCTCTATGTTTAATTACTCTATCAGTTATTATTCCCGCTTTCCCTGGAATAAAATTTATTACTCCATCTGGCATTCCAGCTTCCATCAAAATCTGCATTACCACATAATTTGAATAAACAGCTGTTCTTGCTGGTTTCCAAACTAAAACATTTCCAACAATTGCAGGTGCTGTAACTAAATTAGCACCAATCGCAGTAAAATTAAATGGTGAAACTGCATAAACAAAACCTTCCAAACTTCTATAATCAACTCTGTTCCAATTTGGACCTGATGAAGATGCTTGTTCCTCATATATTTGTGCTGTATAATATGCGCTAAATCTAAAAAAGTCCACTAACTCGCAAGCAGCATCAATTTCTGCTTGATAGACACTTTTACTTTGGCAAAGCATAGTTGCCGCATTTAATTTATATCTATATTTATTAGCTGCTAAATCAGCTGCTTTTAAAAATATCGAAACTCTATGTTCCCAAGGCATATCTTCCCATATTTTTTTAGCAGATAGTGCTGCTTCAATTGCCATATCAATATGTTCTTCAGTAGCTACTGAACATGTTCCTAGTTGAGTATTATGGTCATGAGGCATACTCACCTTAAGTTTTTCATCTGTATAATATGACTTTCCACCAATAATTAATGGAATATCAATCTGTGTTGCTTTTAACTCATTTAATGCTTTCTCAACATTAATACGCTCTTGTGATCCAATTTTATATGATAAAACAGGTTCATTTTCAGGGCGTTTAAGTTTATAATAAGCATTTCCCATTTTTCTCCACTCCTTTTAAGTCATTAAAAAAAGACGTATGCAAACTACGTCCGTATTTGAAAACACTCTCATAAAACCCTATATAAATATAAAGGATTTAATCAAATAACATCTCTTTTCAAACACGGAAGGCTTATTCATTTCTAAATAAACCCATCGGTAAATAAATCATGGCCTATGCTTTAGATTTAAATACTCGAAATGTCTTTATTAATATAGCAAAATATATTCTCTCTCGATACCCATTTCTATTTTGCTCTCTTGTTTTTTTATTTGTCCATAAGCTTATGTTATACTAATAATAATTTAGTCCTAATACTTTGTCAAGCCAAGTTTAATAGTTACATTTTATTTGTTCCTTTTTCACTTAAAAGTTTCCTGCATTCTAATAGACTATTAGTATATTCTCCTGATATAGTTTCAAATTCTAATAAATCTTTAACTATTTGTTCTAAATTCGCCACTTGAATTTTTAATTCATCTATATTTTCATTCTCGCCATTATCACTCAAGAATTTCTTTTTTTCTAAATAATTTTCAATTTTATTTTCAATCTTTTCTCTTTTAAATTTAATTAATTTCAATTTATTATTCATTTTTCATTGCTCCAAACAAACCATCTAAGTTTTGCAAAATCACGTCTAACCTGTGATCCCCAGTAGATTCACTTTTAGATGAATTAGATTTTTTGATACTATTCTTTTTCAAAAATTCAACTTCAAATATATTTATAATAAATTTTTCCTCAACATTAAATTTTTTAGACAAATAGCTTAAGGCTTTTTTAGTGATTGGTTTTTTCCCTTTAACCCATAACATTAAAGTTTCCAAAGGCACTTTTAATTCTTTTGCAAGTTTTGTATATGACATATTTCTTTCTCTAATTAGATATTCTAACCCCGTTATATGTATCATAAAATCACATCCTTATTAATTAAACTTAATTATTTTATTTCGATTTCGAAACCAAGTTGAAATTTAAATTAATTTATTCTTCTAATCATTAAATAAAAATAATTTTATTTTGCTATCTTTTTTGTATTAATATATTACTTTTTATTATTACTATATTTTCATTATATTATATATTCCATAAAATAAAAAATTTCATTCTAATCGTCGCGATTATTTGACAATTTATTACGTATAGAATATTATTATATTAATATTAAATTTTATTATAGGAGGTTGCTATGGATTTTAAACAACTTGAATCTTTTATTGAAGTAATTAAACTTAAAAGTTTCTCAAAAGCTGCTGAAAAATTATATCTAACTCAGCCAACAATCACAAATCATATCCAAATATTAGAAAAGGAGATAGGTACTCTTTTAATTAATAGATCTAATAAGGAACTTAATCCTACTGAAGCCGGATTAATCTTATATAAACATGCTTTAGATGTTTTAAATATAAGAATCCAAGCAGAATTAGAACTTAATAAATATACTCATAGTATAGAAGGCAATCTCGAAATTAATTCTAGTTCTGTCCCAAAACAATATATTTTGCCACCTCTTTTAACTGAATTTTTAAAAGAACATAGTGACGTTACATTTAGCATTAATAATTTAGATTCTGAGTCAATTGCAAAACAAATAACAAATGGTTATATTGATTTTGGCATTACTGGTGCAAAGTATCCTTCATCCTCGTTAAAATATTTAAAATTAATGGAAGATGAATTAGTAGTAATAATGCCTAATTCTTTAGAATATAAAAAGTATTCAGAAAAAGAAATTTCTTTTAATCAATTATCAAAATTTCCTTTAATAATGCGTGAAGATGGTTCAGGTTCAAAACATATTTTTCTTGAAGCTATAAAAGCTAAAGGTATATCACCTAATAAGCTGAATATAATTGGAATAGCTAATGATAACGAAACTATTAAAAGATTTGTAACCAATAATCTAGGTGTAGGTATTATTTCCAAAAATATAATTCAAAATGAACTTACAACAAATTCATTATTATATTGTACTCTAAATGAGACAAAATTAATTAGAAATTTCTATTTTGTATATCATCAAAATAGACATCTTACACCGCTTTCAGAAACATTCAAAAAATTTATAATAAAGAAATCAAATGATATAAAATTTTAATAAATATAAATTTAAAGCCTAGTTTAAATATTTAAACTAGGCTTTTTACCATTAAAAAAATATTTCATCTTACATTTATTAATTTTATATCAATAGTAATTCTATTAAAAATATCCTTATGCTTTATAGAATGCTTTATATCCTCTATATGTCATATAAAGATCCGCTTTACTAATTATTTCATAAGGAGAATGCATTCCTAAAACAGGAGTTCCACAATCAATTACTTCCATGCCATATCTCGCAAGTATATATGCAATTGTTCCTCCTCCTCCTTGGTCAACTTTTCCTAATTCGCCTAGCTGCCAATTAACTTTATTATCATTAAAGATTTTTCTAATTTCTGCCATAAATTCAGAATTTGCATCATTACAACCTGATTTACCTCTTGCACCTGTATATTTAATTAAGCATAAACCATTGCCAATTTTAGCTGCATTATTTTTTTCCAATACTTCTGGGAATGTTGGATTAAGTCCTGCTGCAACATCGCCTGATAATACTTTAGAATTAGCTAATGCTCTTTTTACATAAAGCTCTGAATAATTATCGCTTTCAAATGCTGCCAATTCTGAAACCATTAACTCAAAAAATCTTGATTCCATACCAGTATTCCCTTGGCTTCCAACTTCTTCTTTATCAACTAATAATGTACAAACTGTTCTATTTGGTACTCCACAATCAAATACAGCCTCTACTGCAGCATAACTACAAACTCTATCGTCATGTCCATAAGCAGCAATCATACTTCTATCTAACCCTAAATCTCTTGCTTTTCCTGCTGGAACTACTTCAAATTCTGCTGAAGTAAAATCTTCTTCAGTCATTCCATAAGTTTCATTAAGAAGATTTAATATATTTAACTTAACTCTTCCCTCAATTTCTTTATCTTCAATTGGTTTACTTCCAATAATTACATTTAAATTTTCTCCTGTAATTCCTTCAGATAATTTTTTAGCCATTTGATCCTTTGATAAATGAATCAATAAATCAGCAATCATAAAAACTGGATCAGTGTCTTTTTCACCAATAACAATATCAATCTTTGAACCATCGCTCTTAACTACAAAACCATGTAATGCAAGTGGTAATGATGTCCATTGATATTTTTTTATTCCACCATAATAATGAGTTTTTAATAATGCAATGTTAGTATCTTCATATAATGGGAATTGTTTTAAGTCAATTCTTGGAGCATCCACATGAGCTCCGATAATATTAAGTCCATCACCTAATGGTTGATTTCCAATAACAAATAGTGCCAATGATTTATTTTTATTATTTGCATAAATTTTCATTCCAGGTTCTAATTTGCAACCAGTTTTAATTAAATCTTCAATATTTTGAAAACCATTTTCTTTTGCAAGATTAATAGAAGTATAAATAGCTTCTCTTTCAGTTTTTGAAGTATCTAAAAATTGTTTGTATTTCTCAGCAAAGTTTGTTATTTCATTACTTTCCTCTTTTGAAACACAATCCCAAGTACTTTCAAACTTATGCATTAATTTTTCTTTTAGTAACTGTGACTCACTTTTCTTTTCCATTTTGGCCTCCTACATTACGTCCATAGTTATAATTTTATCTTTTTCATCCTCAGATAATATTCTAATTAAATCAATTAGAATAATTAATCTTTCTTCTTTTTTACCAACACCTAAAATATATGCTCTGTCAACGCCTGCTATCAATTCTGGTGCTGGTTCAATTTCTGAGTCATCTAATCTTACAGTTTCAGATGCTTCATCAACAATAAAACCTATTTGTTTATCTTCAAGATTCATAATTATTAAACGGGTTTCAGATTGAATTTCACCATCATTTAAAGAAAACTTCTTCTTCAAATTAATAATTGGTATAACAACCCCTCTAAAATTAATAACCCCTTCAATAAATGGAGGAGTATTTGGTACTTTACTTACCTCTTGATATGGAGCAATTTCTCTTACATTCATAATATCAATTCCATATTCTTCTGTCTCTAATTTAAACACCACAAATTGTTTCTCAGCCATAGACAAACCGCCTTTCAATTAAATTTCTATTTCTCCAACCATTTCTTCAATTTCATTAACAAATGACTGCTTCATTAAAAGATCGTGAGTTTTTTCAATTTCAATATTCATCACTCGATCTTTAATAATCATACTACTTTCTTCTCTAAGTTTATTATACCCAAATTTAGTTGCAGTAGACATTTCTTTATTTTCTCTTAAATCAATAGCTTGAACTGACGCTAACCATTCCATAGATAATACATATGATGCATTAAATACAATATCTCTTAATTTTCTTGCAGCAATTGTTCCCATTGATACATGATCTTCCTGATTAGCAGAAGATGGTATAGAATCAACTGATGCTGGGTGCGCCAAAACTTTATTTTCAGATACCAATGAAGCTGCAGAATACTGTACAATCATAAATCCTGAATTTAAACCACCTACAGGTGTTAAAAAAGCTGGCAATCCATTACTTAATGCTGGATTAACTAATCTTTCAAGTCTTCTTTCTGATGCATTTGCTAATTCACTTACCGCGATTGCTAAATAATCAAAAATTAGAGCCATTGGTTGTCCATGAAAATTTCCTTGTGAAATAGCTTGCTCTGTTTCTGGAAATATTAATGGATTATCTGTAACTGAATTCATTTCAATTTCAACTTTTTCTATAGCATATGATAACGCATCTTTACTAGCTCCATGAATTTGTGGAATACATCGTAAAGTATACGCATCCTGAACTCTTAATTCCCCTTGATTAGTAGTCATTTTACTATCATTTAATATTGTTCTAATATTTTTTGCAGTATTAATTTGTCCCTTATGAGGACGTAATTGATGAATTCTATCATCAAATGCATCGATAATACCATTTAAAGCTTCAATAGTTGTTGATGCAACAATGTCGCTCATTTTGCATAATTTTATAGCATCAATTAATGCATGTGCACCAACTGAAGTCATAACTTGAGTTCCATTAATTAAAGCTAAACCCTCTTTAGATGTCAATTCAACTGGTTCTAATGAAGCAGCCTTTAACGCTTCTGCTCCAGTCATCTTTTCACCCTTATAAATTGCTTCTCCTTCTCCAATCATAACTAAAACCATATGTGCAAGTGGTGCTAAATCTCCACTAGCTCCTAATGATCCTTTTTCAGGAACAATTGGATGTACTCCTTTGTTAAGCATATCTATTAGTAAATTTAAAGTAACTAATCTAATGCCTGAATTACCCTTAGTCAATGCATTTGCACGAAGTAACATAATACCTCTTACAACATCTTCGCTTAAACTATCTCCAACTCCACAAGCATGTGAAATAATTAAATTTCTTTGAAGTGTTTTTGCATCTTCTTTGTTAATAAAAACATCACTAAATTTACCAAATCCTGTTGTAATACCATAAACGATTTTTTCTTCTTCAACAAATCTTTCAACTAAGTTTCTAGCCCTAGTTATTTTTTGAACTGCCTTTTCTGACAATTCAACTTGTTCCATACCCCTTGTAACTCTCTCGAGACTTTTTAATGTTAAACTACTTCCGTCAATCAAGATTTTTTTCAATGAAATCCCTCCTAATTTTTATCGTCTCCCTCACAATTAAATTATAATCTAATATACTCGATTGTAAACAAAAATCTTTATTTTTTATTTCTTTTATTAAAGATCCCATTGTTAAAGCTCCCATATCATAAAAAGAATATGTTATTGTGCTTAATTGTGGTCTAACTTGAGTGGAAATAGTAATATTTCCAAATCCAAGTATATTATAATCATCTGGAACTTTAAACCCTTTATCTAATAATGCATTCATTGCAGCTAGTGCAAATTCATCATTAGATGCAATTATTGTTTTTCTTCCTTTAAAATCCATATTATTGACAACTTCATAAGCTGTAGAATAATCTAATTCAGAAACATATATAGTATGGCTATCTAAGTTATTATCAACCATATATTGCTTATATACATTTTCTTTTATATTTTCATAATAATATTTTTTTTCTGGATCTACCCCTAAATATATAATATCCTTTAAATCGTTGCTAAATAAAAAATCCAAGCCTTCTTTAAATGCTTCTTCAATAGGTAACTTAACATTTGAAAATTTATTATGATAATCTGTTCTAGAAATAAATCTAGTTGGAAATTCTTCAATTTCTAAAAAATCTAAATGATTTTGATTATATATATCAGATGCAATTATAACTCCATCTACCTGTTTAGATTTCAACCATTTAATATATCTCTTTTCTTCTTCTATATTTTCAAAAGTATTAAATAGTAAAATATCATATCCATAAAGTTTTCCAACTTCCTCTATCCCTCTTAAAATTTCTGCAAGATAAGGTCTTCCAATATCACTAACAATTACTGCAATTAATTTTGATTTTTTTGTAACTAGTGACCTTGCTATATCATTAGGTTGATAATTTAATTCGTCTATTGCATCTAAAACCCTATTTTTATGTTCATCTTTTACTTTTTGAGTATTATTAATTACTCTAGAAACAGTTGAAATAGATACATTAGCTTTCTTAGCAACATCTTTGATTGTAACCGACATTCTTCTCCTCCGTCTATATTATTCCTGCAATAATTTTCCCAACAAACAATAGGAAATTATATGCTTTATAATCAAATTCTCTCTCTTTGGTTGGAACATTAAAAAACATTACTCCAACTACATTTCCTTCTTTTATTATTGGAACACTAACTATTGATTGCCAATTAGGTTGTCCTTCTTTTAATTCAATATCTGCTACAGAATCCCAATCTATTAGGTACTGACCTTTTTTAGAAATAGCAACTTGAGTTAAATTATTTTCATTAATAGAAATATTCTCTATCCAATGTTCTATATGTCTTTCCCTATAATATCTTTTTTCAATATTAAAATCTTTATCCAACAATAATAATCCACCTTGCCAAGCTTCTATATATTCAATTAATCTTCCAAGTAGAATAAAATATTTATCTTTTTTAGATTTGTTGATAGAAATCAAATCAACTATTTCCATCATAACAAGTGCCATTCTTTGATCCTGAACTATATTCCCTGTAATAATTCCTTCAAGTTTATCCATTCTTGAATTGTCAATCTTCAAAGATTCATTCCATACATATGATTGATTCCTTCCGTTATCTTTTGCATAATATAAAGCTTGGTCAGCTTTTGGAATCAGTTCTTCTTTTATTTGAGTATGTTCAGGAAACGATGATATTCCTTGAGAAATAGTAATACTGTACTCTTCATCAATTACCAAATTTTTTTCAATATCTTTTCTAATTTTTTCTGCAACTATCATTGCCTCTTCTGAAGAACATTCTGGAAGTACTATAACAAACTCTTCTCCTCCATATCTTCCAATTATATCACTATTCCTTAAATTTCTTTTTATCGCAGAACTTACGCGTCTTAGAATTTTATCTCCTGTTTGATGCCCAAAAATATCATTTACATTTTTAAATTTATCAATATCTGCCATAATTACAGAGAAGGATTCATTTGTTCTGCTATACTTAGAAAAAACATCACTAAATTCTTTTTCAAGATATTTTCTAGTAAATACATGTGTCAATTTATCAATAGATGATGTCATTTTAAGTTGATAATTTCTTAGTTCCATATATAATATATGAGAAATTACATGCATCATCTTAAGATGTTCAATATCAAAATTATTTAATAAATTATTTGTTTCAATGAAAATAAAACCTATTAATTCTTCTTCAAATTTTACTCTCGAAGTTCTTCTTTCTATTTGGCTTTTATTATTATGACTAATACGCGTGTTTTTGTAAATAGGTACAAACATTCCACCCATTGCATCTTCTTTTAATAATTCACCTAATTGTTGTTCATTGAAAATATTTTTCTTAAGAATAATTCCTATTTCATTATCTTGTAAATAAGGTAAAAATTCATTAAATCTATATTTTTTAACCCATTTTCCATTCTTAATTAATTCAGCAAATTCTTCAGTTTCTTGTCCTAGTATAACAATTGCACATCTTTCCCCATATGTCTGTTTTAAAATAAATGATTTGATTTTTTCAATATTTTCATAACTATTTTCGCCTAAATTAGTAATTAACTCTCCTGTTGTTTCTTCTTTTGAAGATTCCCATTTAGATTTAATTTTAATTGAATTAACAAATTTTTTATTATTAAATAATTCTTCTAACTTAAATGAAGAATATACTTTTTCGATATCCTCTAGTTTTAATATCTCTTTTTCAGGAATTTTAATATAGTTATTATCCAATTTCGCCTTTATATTTTGAATTTGAATAAGTGCCTTGCCTATATGATAACATCTTAAAATGTCTTTTTGATAAGCCTTAGAATCAATTCCCTTTATTATTTTTACAATAAAATAAACAATTTTAATAAATCCATTTATTGATTGATAATATTCATTTCTTTCGTATAGTCGTTCACTTAATTGAACCAGTGCATTATGTCTTAAATCAAAAAATATACTTAAACTCTTAGAATTAACTATTTTCTCAAGCCCAGCTAAATTATCAGTATTAATAAACTCAAGCATTTTTTTATAATTCTTATGAAATTTAGTTTCAAACTTATCTGCAAATTGGGTATCTAAATCCATTGCAGTCTGAAATAATTGATATTCCCTTTTCATCAGTGAAATATATGCCATTCTTAATAAAAATTGTCTAATTAAGCCATGATATGGAGTCTTAATTATTCTATTCATAAAAAGAAGTAAATCTTCATAATTTTTATCAGTATTATTATAATATTTTTGTAGATTATTCCATGTCAATACCTCATAAAGATAATATCTCTCAAAATCATTATGTTCAACTTGAACAAGTTTTTTATATTTTTCCATTTTTTCATTATCATATATCATATATGCAAACTCTGTTAAAAATGCATAATATTTAACCAAATCTTCTCTGTTTTTTAATACATCTTTATCAATAGAACTAAATTTTTGAATATATCTAAAACAATTTCTAAAATCACCAGTTCTTAAATAAATAAAAGCTAAATTTAATTCAGCAGAAAAAATACGCTCTAAATCTTCTAATTCTTCTGCTATTTTCACAGCTTCAATTAAACAATTTTTGGCTTCATCATAATCTGTTTTAGATAAATGAATTTGCCCAATATTTATAAGTAATATTGATACAACTATAGATCTACTGTATTCTCTTGCATATTTTAATGCCTCTTCATAATAATAAAGTGCTTTTTCAAAATTATAATAATATTCTGCATGAATTAATCCTAAATTATTAAGAGGTCGCGCTAAATTATTTTTTTCTTTTGAATCTTTAAATGCAGCTACAGCTCTTAATAAATAAGCTTCAGCACTCTGTATTTGACCAATATATAAAAGAGATAATCCAATTTGATTATAAAAAACACCTATATAATTACTTAAATTTCTCTCTTCTGCTTTCTCTAAAAAAACAGCAGAATCCATTAATATTTCATCATATTCTCTTTTTTTCAAATGAAGTGCATTTCGGTATTCGCACATTTCAAATAAAACTAAACTATCTTTTAGTAAATCTTTATTTTTTTCAATATATTCAATTTCTTTATTAATCAGTTCTAATTCTTCGCGCTGCAATAATATTTTGCAATATAACATTCTAGCAAAACAACTTATTTCAAAGTCTATATCTTCACATTTCCTAATATCCTTTAATATTTTTACTGCCTGATTTGATTTTCCTATAAGCTCATAAGCTTTTGCTAATTGGAAACATACATATAATTGATCTTTATTTTTTACCTTTGAAAATAAACCATATGCTCTTTCCCATAAATAAATTGATTGAAATTCTCCATATCTTTCTTGTATTTCTTCCGAAAAACATATTAATTTCTTTATTGCAATATCAATTTCTCCCGCACCAATATAATGATCTGCCATTTCTTCATATAATGGCAACCCTTTTGTCAATCTTTCTTCTTTATCAGAATAATATTTTTCTAATGCATTAATAATTTGACTATGCATTATTTCCTTTTCTTCTAAATCTAACTCTACATATAAATAATTTTTTAATTTTATATCAGAAAAAACATATGTATATCCAGTATCATCAAGCTGAACTTGGAAAATCCCTCTATCAACAAGACGCATTAATGTTAGCATAATATTTTCCATGTCATTTTCAAATATCTTCTCAATTATTTCAAGTGATATCATTTTATTAAATAATGACATACATTTTAATACTCTTTTTTCATCTTTAGTTAAATCTTTAACTAAATCTTCTAATATGCTTCTATATGATGATTTTAATACAACTTTTTCAAAATCTGCTTTATCAAAATAGTACTGTCCATTTTCTTCATATATTTCTCCAGAATTAAATTGTCTAATTAACAATTGCTCTATAAACGCTGGAATTCCTCCAACAGTTTTAAATATTTTTGCAATATAACTAATAGGCACACTCTTTACTGACAAAATATTTTGAACATATTCTCCAATTTCATTAATATTTAATCGTAATAACGATATTATTTCAACATCACTTCTACCCGTCCAACCTAAAATTTCAGAAATATTCTTTTTTTGAATATGTTTCGTTTCAGATAAAACAAAAAGAAAATTATTTTTCCCTGGCATTGCTAAAAAGAAGTTTAAAAAATCTACAAATTGCTGATCTGCTTTATCAAAATCATCTACAAAAATATAAAGCATTTGATCTTTGCAAAATTCATTCAAAAATTGGATTAACCTTCTAAATAATCTCATTTGTTCATTTGCTTCTGATAAAGATCTAGATGGCTTGATTCCTTTTTTTTGCAACTCAGGTACTACCTTTACCAATTCTTCTCCATATTTGGATAATAAATTACTTGATATTTCATTACTAATCGAAGAAAAAAGTAATTCAAATATTTTTTGATTATTATTAACACCAGAATAATAAAGATGTTTTCTCGCTGTCATTCTAACAAAAAAATCTATTTCCTTTAAAAATCTTGTTTTGCCAACACCTTCTTCACCTTTAACAATAATAATTTTATTATGTGATAATTTAGCTTCAAATTGACGAATATTATTAACTAATATATTATAGTTCTCTCTTCTTCCTATCATAGCACTATAAAAATTAATTTCACTTTTATCCTCTTTATTAACTAAATGTACAAATTTTTTATCAATAGTATCTTTAATTACCTGTTTTAATTCTTTATACTCATCTAAAATTTCGTTTATATTATATCTATTATTTTTTAATAATAAATGTTTCTCCATATAATTATATACTGCATCAATTTTATTTCTATTTTTCACATTTTTAAGTAAAATAGTAAGCATTTCATAAAATTTATTTATGGATAAAATTTCTTTTGATTTAAATAGATGCTCTTTAAATTTTAAAGAATCATTATTATTCCTTAATTCTCTAGTATGAGATTCAACTAATGAAACTATATCAATAACTTTTAATCTAACGTTATTATTCTTAACATCCAATACTAAATCGTCAAATTGAATTATTTCTGTATTAAATCCCCTTTGATAACAATATAGTAATAAATCAACAGTATTAAAAAGACTTGTTAAAAAAACATCAACATTGCTATCATTTAGCACTTCCTTCAAAGAATCAGAACAAAATTCATGTTTTTCTGATGTACTAAAATATATTGGTCTTTCAATTTTACTTCCATTAATAAATTCAACAATATCTAAATCATAAAAAGAAATAAATGCTGGATGTTTAATTTGTTTGATTTCAGTAATACATTCTCTAACAAAAAAGTTGATAAGAATATCATTATAAGAAGAATTATATAATTTTAAAGAATATTTTTTATCCGGATTAAATAAATCCTTAACATTATACTTAACCCAATTGTATTGTTCTTCAATAACATCAAATAATTCATATCTATTATTTATTATCTTCATATCTAAACCTCCACATCCAAATATACTACATTATTATAACATATAAAAATACATAAACACAGTATTCAATAAATTGACATTTATAAATAAAAAGTATCTTCTAGTGAAAATTTTTTCACCAAAAGATACTTTATCACTTATATTAATATAAAGGATATTTTTTAGATAATTCTGATATGTTTTCGATTATTTCTTCTTTAGATTTTTTTTCCATAAGTGTATCTGAAATTATTTCAGCCAAAACTTTCATTTCATCTTCCTTAAAACCTCTAGTTGTAACTGCTGCTGTACCAATTCTAATTCCACTAGTAACAAATGGACTTTCTGGATCATATGGAACAGTATTCTTATTTACTGTAATTCCTATTTCATCTAACAACTTTTCAGCTTGTTTCCCTGTTATATCTTTATTTCTTAAATCAAGTAAAATCAAATGATTATCTGTACCATTTGAAACTATTTTAAATCCTTTTGATTGTAATTCATTTGCTAATATATTTGCATTTTTTATAACTTGTTTTTGATATTCAACGAATTCTTTAGTCTGAGCTTCTTTAAAACATACTGCCTTAGCAGCTATAACATGCATTAATGGTCCACCTTGAAGTCCAGGGAAAATAGATTTATCTATTAATTTAGCATATTTTTTCTTGCAAAGAATAGCTCCACCTCTTTGTCCTCTAAGTGTTTTATGTGTTGTTGTTGTAACAAAATCAGCATAAGGTATTGGACTTGGATGAAGTCCCGCTGCCACTAATCCTGCTATATGAGCCATATCAACCATTAAATACGCATCTATTTCATCTGCAATTTCTCTGAATTTTTTAAAATCAATAATTCTAGAATACGCACTGGCTCCCGCAACAATCAATTTAGGTCTTTCTTTTAATGCAATTTCTCTAATATTATCATAATCAATACATTCAGTTTGAGCATCTACACCATATGAAACAAATTCAAAATACAACCCTGACATATTTACTGGACTTCCATGTGTTAAATGACCCCCATGAGATAAATTCATTCCTAATACTTTGTCTCCAGGTTTTAATATTGCCAAATACACTCCAAAATTTGCATTTGATCCTGAATGAGGTTGCACATTAGCATGTTCAGCATCAAATATATCGCAAAGTCTCTCTCTTGCAATATTTTCAACAATATCTACATATTCACACCCACCATAATATCTTTTCTCTGGGTAACCTTCTGCATACTTATTAGTTAAATAACTTCCCATTGCTTCCATAACTGCCTCAGAAACAAAATTTTCAGATGCAATTAATTCTATTTTTTCTTGCTGTCTTAATAATTCCTTATTTATTACTTCTAAAACATCTGGATCTTGATTTTTTAAGTTATCAAAATTCATTTTATGCCTCCCTTATTCTAAAATTCTATTAATAACAAGTTTTGATTCTTTATTTAAAAATACTTTTTTATCAATTATCTTTAAAATAAAAAAAGAAATAAAAAGACCAACAAGTCCAATCATAATACTTCTTATTTCACTTTCAAAAATAAAACTACCTATTATTATACCAGCAATAAAAAATAGCATTGGAATGCCATAAAGCATCATTGTATATTTAAATATAGTTTTAGCTTTTGTAGAAATCTCTACTGCGTCTCCTTTTTTTGCTCCAATATCATTATTTAATTTTATCATCACACCAGGAACTTCACATGAACTAGAACAATGTGCGCAATTTTCTCCACAACTACTTCCTCTTCGAACAAAAATAACGGCCTTTTCATTTTCAATTTCTTTGACAATACCTATTTGTTCCATTTAACAAACTCCTCTATCCATAAATTAATTATTTCTGATGCCATCATCATTCCTGCAACAGCTGGCACATAAATCATTGTACCATTTGTCCTTTTACTTTCTTTAGTGTTTTCATCAACAGGAATTAGAGATTTCTCTTTTGAATAAACAACTTTTAATTTTTTTATATTTCTTTTTCTGCACTCTTTTCTAACAACTTTCGCTAGCGGACAATATTCTGTTTTATATATATCGCCAATCTCCAATTTACTGGGATACATTTTATTTGCAGTTCCCATTGAAGAAATAATAGGAATATCGTTAATATTAGCATATTCAATTAAATCCATTTTTGCACTTACCATATCTATACAATCTGCTATATAATCCGCACTCTTTAGAGCTTCTTTTAGTTTGGGATCTGGATATTTAACATTCCAAACTAAAACATTTGTAAAAGAATTATATAAACTAATACGATTTTTCATTATTTCAGCTTTATATTCACCCAATACACTATAATCCGTTTGAATTTGTCTATTTAAATTAGA
>Ga0193963_1000826_pt1 | contig 15834 bp, 10 predicted proteins | sample FB_6_MG_FD_140359 | JGI IMG/M metagenome (GOLD analysis project Ga0193963, IMG submission 140359) | Microbial mat bacterial communities from the Broadkill River, Lewes, Delaware, United States - FB_6_MG | ecosystem: Environmental > Aquatic > Freshwater > River > Microbial mats | place: USA...
AGAACTAAAAAATAGAGCGTTATTTTTATTGCTTTTATGTATTTCTTTTACAATAATTTTCTCTTTTTTTCCATCTTTTGAAGTCCAAGTTTTTGTTTCCCCATCTGAAGTTACAAATACGTACTCAGTTTTTTTCTGTTCCTCATTGTTTAAAAATTTCACATCACCAGACTTACGCTTTTTATAGGCGTAATATGATTTGATTTCATTTTGAGGACTCGATGAAGCAATGAGTTGCCCATTATTCTCTCCAACATAAATAGTTGGGATAGCACTATTTTTCTGTTCCCATGTTCCAGACACCTTAGAGGTTTCATTTTTCACCTTAATAGAAATTTTAATGATTTCATTATTGCTATTGAACTTAAGGTTACTGTACGAAAATTCTATTCCATCAGCTTTAAGGCGTTTTTTTACTAATTCTAAATCGTTTTTCTGAGAATCTTTGTTAATTATTTCAATAAAGTTTTTTTGATTTTCAACAACCTCAATCACTTGTATCTCTTGGGCAATTGTTTTAGTATTAAATGCAAAAACAAAAGCAACTAATAATGGTATTAACAGAGCATATTTCCACTGATTTTTACTTGTAGATCGGTTTTTGTGTAACATAGTTATTCTTTTTTTTATTAATGAATTGTAAAAATTGTTTGTTATTTCGGTACAATAATTTTTTTGAAATACTTTTAATAATGTTAGTTGATAAAATTTCTGGTTTTCAGCTAGCTCAAGAGCGTACGAATCTGCTAAAAATTCTAAGTTTTGTTGAACAGCTTTTTTATAGAGCCAAACAAATGGATTGAACCATAATAAAATAACCAATACGTGAGCTAATAAAGTATCAAGCGAATGCCATTGCATAGCGTGTGCTTTTTCATGGTTAATTATTTGCTCTAATTCAGTTGAAGAAAACTGTTTATTGTTGAATACGATATAGTTGAAAAACGAAAAAGGCGTAATATCTTTAGTTGTTTCAATATAATAGTGATTGCCTTTTTTGTATTTTTTATGAGAAAAAATTAAATAGGAAATAGAAATTAACTGAACTACAAATTTCAAACTAAAAAAGAAAATTCCAATTAAATAAATTGTTTGAAGAATGACAATCCAATCAATACTTTCTCTTGTAATTTCACTTACTTGTATTTCTTCAAGCTTTGAAAAGTCAACTTGTTGTGACAAATATTCAACATAAATAGGTATTTCAAGTAATGGTAGGGTAATTACAATAATTAGCCCAATTAAAAAATAAGATCGTATCGATTTAAAAAATGTTTCATTTTTTAAGAAAAGTTGGTAAAACAAAACTAATAGAATTACCAAGACACTAGCTTTCATTAAATAATCCATATTTATTCTTTTTTATTTTCAATAATTTTAATAATCTCTTTTAATTCTTCAACACTTATTTTTTCTTCTTTAGCAAAAAAAGAAACCACGTTTTTATAAGAATTTTCGAAATAATTATTAATTGCAGTAGAAAAATATTTTTTTCTATAAGCTTCTTTAGAAATTGATGGGTAATAGCGGTGCGTATTTCCAAAAGCTTCATGCTTTATAAAACCCTTCTCCTCCATTTTTCTAATAACTGTTGAAACAGTGTTGTAATGTGGTCTTGGCTTTGGTAAATCTGCTACAACTTCTTTTACAAATGCTTTTTCAAGCCTCCATAAAATCTGCATAATTTCTTCTTCTTTGTTGGTGAGTTTTTCCATTTTTGATTAATTTTATTTCAAATATAAACTATTTTTATAGTTACGCAACTATAAAAATAGTTATTTAACTAAATTTTAAGTTTCCTAAATTTCAAAAGTTAATTTAATACGACCATAATTCTGTTATATTTGCACAAAATTTTAGTTTATGAATTTACTGCTTATAGTAATTGGATTGGTTTTATTAATATTGGGTGGAAATTGGCTCTTAAAATCGGCTGTAGGCTTTTCTTTAAGATTACAAATACCAAAAATTGTGATTGGTATGACAGTTGTTTCATTCGCAACTTCTGCTCCAGAATTAATAGTAAGTATTAAATCTGCTTTAGACGGTTATGCAGATCTTGCTCTTGGCAATGTAATTGGTTCTAATATTGCAAATTTAGGATTAGTTTTAGCAATTACTATCTTAATTTCAACTATTAGCGTAGAAAAAAGCTTCTATAAAACCGATTGGCCAATTATGATTATAGCCTCATTACTTCTCTATGGTTTTATCGCCTTTGATGGTGTTTTAGTTAGGTATGAAGGTATTATTTTGTTTTCAATGCTAATTGTATTTTTAGTATATCTATTAAAATTTCAAAAACCTGCAGTTGTAGATGAGCTACCCGAAGATGATGTTGAATTACCATTGTATAAAAATATTATATTTTTAACAATTGGAGGCGTAGCTCTTTGGGGCGGTTCGGAATTATTAATTGAAGGCGCCGTTGGTATGGCAACTAAATTTAACGTGAGTGAACGTGTTATTGGTATTACAATTGTATCCATTGGAACAAGTATTCCAGAATTAGCAGCTTCTGTTATTGCAATACTAAAAAAGGAAAAAGCAATCTCTTTAGGAAATTTAATTGGATCTAATGTATTTAATATTTTAGCTGTTTTAGGTTTAACTTCTATAATTACACCTATTACTGTAAAAGATCAAGGATTATTAACTAGTGATATTTATTGGATGCTTGGTATTTCACTATTAATTTTCCCTTTAGTATTTGCACCAGTTAAAATGAAATTAAGTTGGAAAGAAGGTCTTATTTTAATTGCCTTATATGGCGGCTTTATTTACAAAATGATTGGTTAATTGGTTGTTATTTTAAAATTTCGTTAACTAAAACTCTTTTAATTTAAAATTAACAAACACTGTTTTGTGCAATAAAAAATAGCTTTGCCTTAACTAAATAACGTTTTTTAAAATTATATCAGTAAAGCAAAGCCAACCTAATAAATAATTTATTAATTATTTTTAGAGTTATATATAAAATATTAAAAAGAGTATTGGAATTAAAATACCTAATGCAGCATAAATACCTCCTCTTCCAGTAATTCCCTTTTTACCTTTTACCATAAAAAAGGATGAAATTGCAAATAAAATTAGAGCTCCTGCAAAAATATCTGAAAACCACATCCAAATTCTGTTTGGGTTGTAATGAAGATAATTTACCTCGTAAAAAACAGGACGTTTTCTTAAATATTCCGCAAAGCCTTTTCCATTATTCACATTTACCATAATAGAAGAACCTCCTTTTAAAAATATTTTTAATTGATTAATGTTTCTATAATAGTGTTTTTTATAATTTTCTCGATTATCAACTTCATCTAATAACTTTAGTATATTTTCTTTAACGGCATCGCTTTTATCTAAATTTATTGCAGTATTAAAATCCTTAATTTCAACTGAATAATTAGGATTCCAATCACTCATATGATTTAAAGCAATACCCGACAAGCCATAAATTAAGGTTGTACCAATAAAAAAATAGCCAATATCTCTATGAAGTATTCTACTCCACTTTCGTAATTGTTTCATTAGCAATTATTATTCTGTAATTACAGCTTTATGCGAAACATATTGTAAAGAATAATTTGAAATATGATCAATCCCTTCTTTCTTCATTTTATCTCTGTATTCTTGAAGGTGTTTCTTTTTGTTGTTAAACTGCTCTTCGTTTGAAGCTCCTTCCGAATGACTTTTAATATTATCTTCTTCCATTTTTAAAAGATAGGCTTCATCAATTCTTTCTTCAAGAACAACGCCAATTAATTTAACTTCACTACCCGTTAAAGCTTCATCAAAGCGTTCGTCAGAAACCACATGTGCATCACCTTCATCTGTTACCAATAGAACCTTTTTTCCACCATGTTTACAAACGTGGTCAACAATACCAGTTACTTCAATTTCTTTACCAATAAATTCACCAGCTTTTGTATCAAATTCACCTAAAGTTACCATTGGAGTTTCTACAACTTCAACAATTTTCTCTTCATTTTGGGCTTCTACTTTTTTATCTGATTTACAAGAAAAAGTAATGACACCAATTGCTAATACTAATAAAATTTTTTTCATTCTAATGTTTTTTGAATTAATTAAGCGTATTAATAAATACAATCACTAATTTAAAATAGTTTAGAATGAAATAATATGATTAAAATCAGTAAAGGCAGATTAAATATGTTACTTAAGTTGCTTTAAACAACTAATTAACAACACTTCAACTTATTATAAATAAAAAAACCACCTCTATTTTACAAAAGGTGGTTTTATAATTATTAAAAAAAAACTATTATTTACATAGTAGGTAAATCTCCATGACCTTTTGTAGGTAAATTACTATAACCCATTAAAAATTGATCAACTTTTCTAGCAGCTTCTCTTCCTTCTGAAATTGCCCAAACAATTAAACTTTGTCCTCTACGCATATCACCCGCAGTAAAAATTTTAGGTATATTTGTTTGGTAATCTATAGTTGTTGCTTTATAATTACTTCTATAATCGGTTTCAATTCCAAGTTGATCGCTTAAAGTAGCTTCTGGACCTGTAAAACCTAAAGCTAATAAAGCTAGCTCACATGGCCATGTTTTTTCGGTACCTTCAATTTCAACCAATTCTGGTCGTTGCCCAGGAACCATTTTCCATTCTACATTAATTGTTTTTAATGCTGTTAAATCTCCATTTTCATTAACAATAAACTCTTTTGTATTTATCAACCAGTTTCTATCACAACCTTCTTTATGTGAAGTTGAAGTCTTAAGCTGTAGCGGCCAGTATGGCCAAGGTGTTGCTGGACTTCTTTGCCCTGGTGGTTTTGGCATAATTTCAAAATTAGTAACAGATTTTGCTCCGTGCCTGTTTGAAGTACCCACACAATCTGAACCTGTATCACCACCACCAATAACAATTACATTTTTATCTGTAGCCAATACCTGATCTTTAACCTCCTTACCTAATACAACTTTGGTTTGCTGTGTTAAAAAATCCATAGCCTGAACAACATCTTTAGCATCTCCATTTTTAATAGGCAAACCTCTTTTTTGAGTAGCGCCACCACATAAAACTATAGAATTGAATTTTTTTAATTTTTCAATTGAGTAATTAACACCAACATTTACATTCGTTTTAAATATAATACCTTCTTTTTCAAGAATATCAATTCTTCTGTCAATAATATTTTTTTCTAATTTAAAATTTGGAATTCCATAACGTAATAATCCTCCTAATTCATCATCTCTTTCAAAAACTGTTACACTATGCCCTGCTCTGTTTAGTTGCTGTGCTGCTGCCAAACCAGCTGGTCCAGATCCAACTACTGCAATTCTTTTTCCTGTTCTTTTATTTGGAATTTGTGGAATTATCCAACCTTCTTTAAAAGCTTTTTCAACTATACTTTTTTCTATATTTTCTATTGAAACTGGATCATCTATTATACCTAAAACACAGGCTTGCTCACAAGGAGCCGGACACAATCTTCCTGTAAATTCAGGAAAATTATTTGTTGAATGCAATATCCAAGAAGCCTTTTTCCATTCTCCCTGATGTACCATATGGTTAAAATCTGGAATTAAATTACCAAGCGGACAACCACTATGGCAAAATGGAATTCCGCAATCCATACATCTTGAACCTTGTTTTGTAATATCAGCCTTGTCTAATGGTTGTGTAAATTCGTTATAATGTGTTACACGTTCTTTAACTGACTTATATGTTTCGTCTTTTCTTTCGAATTCTTTAAACCCTGTTACTTTTCCCATAATTCTTATGCTGTTAATTCTTCAACCATTGGTTCTTCTGTCTCTAAACGTTTTAACGCACGTTTATATTCAATAGGCATTACTTTTACAAAATTGCCCAAGTTGTTGCCCCAATCTTTTAATAATTCTTTTCCTCTACTACTATTTGTAAAAAGCACATGTTTTTCAATCAGCGCTTTTAATTCAATAGCATCTTCGTTTTCTATTTGCTCAAATTCAATTGTTTCTGTATTACATAATCCTCTAGTAAATTTATCATTGGAATCGTACACATAGGCAACACCTCCACTCATTCCAGCGGCAAAATTTCTACCTGTACTTCCCAATACAACAACTTTACCACCTGTCATATATTCACAACAATGATCTCCAACGCCTTCAACAATAGCTATTGCTCCAGAGTTTCTAACTGCAAAACGCTCACCTGCAATACCGTTTATATAAGCTTCACCTTTAACAGCTCCAAACAGACAAACATTTCCTACAATAATATTTTCCTCTGCTATAAATGTTGCTTTTTCTGGTTTTTTAATAATCAATTTTGCACCCGACAAGCCTTTCCCTAAATAATCATTTGTATTTCCATCAATAGTAAATGTTAATCCTGAAACTCCAAAAGCACCAAAACTTTGCCCTGCAGATCCAGTGAAATTTATATTTAAAGTATCCTCAGGCAATCCTAAATGACCATAAATTTTAGAAATCTCATTGCTAACAATTGCTCCTGTAGAACGATTTATATTTGTTATTGGATAATTTAATACAGTTTTTTCTTTCCTATAAATTGCTCTATGCGAATCCTTTAACAATTTAAAATCTAATACATTATCTAATTCGTGATCTTGTTTTTCTGTATTTTTTAAAGGCATTTCACCAAAACCTTTTGGTCTGTGTAAAATTGATGACAAATCTAATCCTTTTGCTTTGTAATGTTTAATTGCTTTATTAGAATCAATTTTTTGAGTTTGACCAATCATTTCATCCATGGTTCTAAAACCTAATTGAGCCATAATAACTCTTAATTCTTCTGCAACATAATAGAAGTAATTAATTACATGTTCTGGTGTTCCTTTAAAGTTTTTTCGCAATTCTTTATCTTGTGTTGCGATACCAACTGGACAAGTATTTAAATGACATTTACGCATCATAATACAGCCTGAAGCTACTAACGGAGCTGTTGCAAAACCAAATTCTTCAGCACCTAAAAGTGCAGCTATGGCAACATCTCTACCTGTTTTTAATTGTCCGTCACATTCTACAACAATTCTACTTCTTAAATTGTTCAAAACCAACGTTTGTTGCGCTTCTGCTAAACCAAGTTCCCAAGGTAAACCTGCGTGTTTTAAAGATGTTAAAGGGGAAGCTCCTGTTCCACCATCATATCCAGCAATTAATACAACATCTGCTTTTGCTTTGGCAACACCGGCGGCAATTGTACCAACTCCAACTTCAGAAACTAATTTCACATTAATTCGGGCTTCTCTATTGGCATTTTTTAAATCGAAAATTAATTGTGCTAAATCTTCAATAGAATAAATATCATGATGTGGTGGTGGCGAAATTAAACCAACAAACGGTGTGGAATTTCTTGCCTCTGCAATCCACGGTAATACTTTTTCTCCAGGTAACTGTCCACCTTCCCCAGGCTTAGCACCTTGTGCCATTTTAATTTGAATTTCTTCTGCATTGGTTAAATAATGTGAAGTTACCCCAAAACGCCCAGAAGCTACTTGCTTAATTGCAGAGTTTCTGCTATCACCATTTATATCTTTTTGAAATCTTTTTCTATCTTCACCTCCTTCACCTGAATTGGATTTTCCTCCAATACGGTTCATTGCAATGGCTAAATTTTCGTGTGCTTCTCTAGAAATTGAGCCATAAGACATTGCGCCTGTTTTAAAACGCTTTACAATATCAGTCCATGGTTCAACTTCTTCTATTGGAATAGGATCGTAATTATTAAACTCGAACAAGCCTCTAATTGTCATTAAATGTTCAGATTGTTCGTTTACAGTTTTTGCATATACATTATAACTATCTTGGTCGCTTAACCTAACAGCTTGTTGTAGTTTAGCTACCGTGGTTGGGTTAAACATATGACGTTCTCCTCCACGTCTCCAGCGGTAATGACCTCCAATATTTAAACCTAATCTATTTTTTATTAAAGTTTTAGGGTACGCGTAATTGTAACGCGCAGAAATTTCTTTTTCAATTTCATACAATCCTACACCTTCAATTCTTGAAGCTGTATAAGGAAAATATTTTTCTACAAATTTTGAATTAAAACCAACAATTTCAAAAATTTGAGAACCTCTATAAGAATGTAATGTCGAGATTCCAATTTTATTCATAATTTTTAATAAACCTTTACCAATTGCTTTGTTAAAATTGTCAACAGCTTTTTGCTCATTCATTCCTGTTATAAAGCCATCCTTTACCTGTAAACGAATAATTTCATTGACCATATAAGGGTTAATTGCACTGGCGCCATAACCAAATAACGTTGCAAATTGATGTGGCTCACGTGGTTCCGCAGATTCAATTACAATATCAAAATAAGAACGTTTACGTAATCTGTTTAGCTCATGGTGCACAAAAGAACAAGCTAGTAAAGCTGGAATTGGCGCCATTTCCTCGTTTGCACCTCTATCGGATAAAATAATAATGTTATTTCTAGCATCTACTGCCTTAGAAACTTGCTTAATTATATCTTCTAACGCATCTTCTAAGCCATTAACGCCTTTATCTTTCTGGTATAACATTGCTATGGTAATAGCTTTAAAATCTCTACCAATTTTAATGTTTCTTATTTTTTCTAAATCATTGTTAGAAATAACAGGATTTTGAATTCGAAGTTTTTTACATTGTCGTTTAGTAACACTAAAAATATTTCTGTCTTTTCCTAAGGCCAGACTAATATCTGTTACAATTTCTTCTCTAATTCCATCTAAAGGTGGATTGGTAACTTGAGCAAATAATTGTTTAAAATAGTTTGAAATAAGTTGTGGTCTGTCCGATAACACCGCTAAAGGTGTATCAATCCCCATAGAACCTAAAGCTTCTTTACCATTTTGAGCCATTGGCGTAATCACCTCTTGTATGTCTTCAATGGTATAATTATATAAACGAGAGCGCGTTTTAATATCTAAGGTTTCAATTGGGCAGTCTTCATTTGTGTTAGGCACATCTTTTAAGTAAATTCTTGTTTCGTCTAACCATTCTTTATAAGGTCTTTCAGAAACAATTTTAGATTTTATCTCTTCATCATTAATAATTCTACCCTCATTCATATCTACCAAAAACATTTTCCCTGGCTCTAATCTACCATGTCTTTCAACATCTTCTGGAGCAATATCTACAACTCCAATTTCTGAAGACATAATTAATTTTCCACTTTTTGTTACGGTATATCTAGAAGGTCTTAATCCATTTCTGTCTAACAATGCACCAATATAATCACCATCTGTAAATGGTACAGAAGCTGGTCCATCCCAAGGCTCCATTAAACAGGCATTATATTCGTAAAATGCCTTACGTTCTTCAGACATTGTTTGGTGTTTTTCCCAAGCTTCAGGAATTAACATCATCATAACTTCTGGCAGCGATCTTCCACTTAATGTAAGCAATTCAACTACCATATCCATAGAAGCACTATCTGATTTTCCAGGTAAAATAATAGGAAATAATTTATCTATATCGTCACCAAACAACTTACTTCTCATAATTTCTTCACGCACACGCATCCTACTAACGTTACCTCGCAAGGTGTTAATTTCTCCATTTTGACACATAAACCTAAAAGGCTGTGCCAATTCCCAAGAAGGCATGGTATTTGTAGAAAAACGCTGATGTACAAGCGCAAGTCTGGTTACTAAATCTGGCTGTTGTAAATCGGTAAAATAAGGACCAATATCTTCTGGCATAATTATACCTTTATATATTAAGGTAGTATTAGACAAACTAGAAACATAAAAATATGGAGCCTCAGACATTTTAGAAGCCGCAATTGTATGTTCAGTAATTTTACGAGCAGCATACAATTTAGCTTTAAAATTAAGTTCTTTTAAAGCAGTATCTTTACCTATAAAAACTTGTTCAATAGTTGGTTCAGAGCTTAAGGCTATTTCACCTAGTTGAGAAGAATCAACTGGAACAGCTCTCCATCCTAATATTTTTAACCCTTGGTTTTTGAGTTCTTGTTCAAATGTTTCTTTACAAAATCTATATTGATTCTTATTTTTAGGAAAAAACACCATTCCTACAGCATAATCCCTTTGCTTAGGCAACTCAAAATCACAAACTCTTTGAAAATACTTATGTGGAATATCAATTAATAAACCTGCACCATCTCCAGTTTTCCCATCTGAGCTAACTCCTCCACGATGTTCTAATTTTACCAATATCTCTAAAGCATCATGTATAATTTGATTAGTTTTTTGTCCTTTTAAGTTACAAATAAAACCAGCTCCACAGTTCTCATGTTCAAATTCTGGCAAGTATAATCCTTGTTTTGTCATATATAAAAATATTATTATCGAATAGTTACAAAAATAGACAAAAAAGCCTTTTGAATATTTTAAAAGTACGAAAACGTTATAATTATCATAATAAAATAAATAAAACATTGAAAATAATTAAAAACACTTTTTAAGCTCTAATTTTTAAGGAATTGTTAAGTTGAACTTACTCTAAATTGAAGCGAACTTTTGAAAAACATCAGATTTAAGTTTTCACAAACTTTAAAATTCATAAAAAATATAATTATTAAAATTTGAAATATTATGCTAAAAAGGTATATTTATGCAAAATTAATATATATGAATATTGAATTCTGCCCAAATTGTGGATCTAACAGCTATGTTAAGAGCGGTATAGTAAAAGAAAGACAACGTTATAAGTGTAAAAAATGTAGTTATTATTTTACTGTTAATAAAATTGGTAAACAAATAGACTCCTACTATGTTAATAAAGCTTTACAATTATATTTGGAAGGATTGAGCTATAGAGAAATTGAGAGAATTTTAGGAATTTCGCATGTTAGTATTATTAATTGGGTGAAAAAATATAATATTAAGCGACCTTATAGCTTTGAATATCATTCTACTTATAAAATTTTAAATGCCCAAGAATTGGCAAAATACTTTTCAGAAAATAAAAACTTAATTGGCGCTGGGGTTATAGTTACTGAGTTAGGCGATAAATTTATGCTAATTAGATGGGAGCGTTTTAAAAATTAACTATACTACTTAACATAAATATATATCTAATTTTATTTAAAATCGATTTCTTTTCATATTGTAAGGGTTAAAATTATTTTTTAATACTCATAATAAATTAACCAAACTTATATTTATGAAAAAACAACTACTGGTCATGTTAATAGCATCAATTGCATTAACAAACCTAGGTTACAGTCAGTCCGATGTGACAGAAAAAAAATTTGGTATTAAATGGAGTGGCTTTGTAAAGGCAGATTTTATGTTTGACACGCGTCAAACCGTAAACGCCAGAGAAGGCCACTTTAATATTTTACCAGCAGCTGAAAACCTTGTTGGAGGCGAAGATTTAAACGATCAATCCAATTTCAATATTCTTGCAATTCAATCTAGATTAAAAGGAGCTATATCTGGACCAGACTTTTTTGGAATGAAAACTTCCGGGGTTATTGAAGCCGCATTTTTTGGAAACTCTGATGGAACAACTGGAGAATTAAGATTGAGACATGCCTTTATTCAACTATCAAACGATAAGGTTGACATTATAATGGGACAATATTGGCATCCAATGTTTGTTACTGCTGTTTTTCCTGGTGTTTATTCTTTTAACACAGGCGTACCTTTTCAACCGTTTTCCAGAAATCCACAACTTCGTATTACTACAAAAGGGAGTGTTAAATTTATTGGAGTACTTTTTACTGAAAGAGATTTTAAAACAAGAGGCGCAAGTGTCAGTCAGTCTGGAATACCACAATTACACGCACAATTACAATTTGGAAAAGCAAGTACAACTTTGGGCGGTTTAGGTTTTAATTTAAAATCTAGCAGACCCGCTTTAGGTGAAGATAATTTAACAAGTACTGCTTTTATTGGATACTTTAGAACAAAATTAGGTGAAGCAACTTGGAAAGCCGAAGCAACTTATGGTCAAAACATGACAGATGTACTTCAAATAGGAGGCTTTGCAACCAACGAAAATGGTGATTATGTAAATAATGAAACCTTATCTATGTGGACAGAATTAAGTGGAGATTTTTCTGAAACTATGGAGTGGGGTTTATTTGGTGGTTATGCTGCAAATGGAGGATTTGGAGAATCAGTAACTTATGTTAATGGATTCTTAGGAACTATAGAAAACGCCTTTAGAGTTTCACCTAGAATTGGTTGGAAATCTGGAAATTTAAAAATAGGTATTGAAGGTGAATTTACAAACGCACAATACGGATCCATTGCCACAAATGGAGCCATTACTTCTACAGCAGATTCTGTAAATAACTTTAGATTACTAACAACAGCAATTTATAAATTTTAATACTAACTATTATGTCAAAAAAAGATATGAAAGCATATTGGAAAGAAAACCTTGGATACTTAGCGATTTTGTTGAGCATATGGTTTTTAGTTTCTTACGTGTTCGGAATTTTATTAGTAGATCAGTTAAACTCCATAAAAATGGGTGGTTTTAAACTTGGTTTCTGGTTTGCACAACAAGGTTCAATGTACGTGTTTGTTATCTTAATATTCGTCTATGTAAAATTGATGAATAAACTAGATAAAAAATATGGAGTTGATGAATAATTAATCTTTAAATAAAAAATTAAATCATGGGAATATTAACTTGGACTTGGATACTTGTTGGAATCACTTTTGCAATTTATATTGGAATTGCAATTTGGGCCAGAGCAGGATCTTCTAAAGAATTTTATGTAGCCGGAGGAGGAGTTCCTCCAATTATGAATGGGATGGCAACAGCAGCAGATTGGATGTCTGCGGCATCATTTATATCATTAGCCGGTATTGTATCTTTTACAGGATATGATGGCTCAGTATACCTGATGGGTTGGACTGGTGGCTATGTACTTTTAGCTCTTTTATTAGCTCCTTATTTACGAAAATTTGGAAAATTTACAGTACCAGATTTTATTGGCGACAGATATTACTCAAACACTGCACGTATTGTTGCCGTAATTGCAGCCTTAATTGTTTCGTTTACATATGTTGCGGGCCAAATGAGAGGTGTTGGAATTGTGTTTTCACGTTACCTTGAAGTAGATATTAATACGGGTGTCTATATAGGTATGGCAATTGTTTTATTTTATGCCGTTTTAGGTGGAATGAAAGGTATTACTTACACTCAAGTAGCACAATACTGTGTATTGATTTTTGCATTTATGGTACCAGCAATATTTATTTCATTTCAAATGACAGGAAACCCAATTCCTCAATTAGGTTTTGGAGGTGCAGGTGAAGATGGAATTTATTTATTGGATAAATTAGATGGTTTATCTACACAACTTGGTTTTAACGAATATACTTCTGGAAGCAAAAGTATGATAGATGTTTTTGCAATAACAGTTGCATTAATGGTTGGTACAGCTGGTTTACCGCATGTAATTGTACGTTTCTTTACAGTACCAAAAGTAAAAGATGCACGTGTTTCAGCAGGTTGGGCATTGTTATTTATTGCAATTCTATACACAACTGTGCCTGCTGTAGCCGTTTTTGCTAGAACAAAACTAATTGAAACGGTAAGTAATGCTGAATATGCCGAGTTGCCTGAATGGTTTGGTAATTGGGAAAAAACAGGCTTAATAAAGTTTGAAGACAAAAATGCAGATGGTATTGTACAGTATGTTGCTGATAAATCTGTAAATGAATTAACTATTGACCGAGATATTATGGTATTGGCAAATCCTGAAATTGCACAGTTACCAAACTGGGTAATTGCATTGGTTGGTGCTGGTGGTTTAGCCGCTGCATTATCAACAGCTGCAGGGCTCTTGTTGGTAATTGCCTCCTCTATATCACACGATTTATTTAAGAAAATTATAAAACCTGATATTTCTGAAAAAGGTGAATTAATTGCTGCGCGTTTAAGTGCTTTTGTGGCTGTTTTAATTGCAGGATACTTTGGAATTAATCCGCCAGGATTTGTCGCCGCCGTGGTTGCTTTAGCTTTCGGTTTGGCAGCAGCATCTTTCTTTCCAGCAATTCTATTAGGTATTTTTGACAAGCGTATGAACAAAGAAGGTGCAATATCTGGTATGATAGTCGGTTTATCTTTAATGTTCTTTTATATGGCAAAATATAAACTAGGTTGGTTAGGTGAAATGCCACCAGCGAGTGAGTGGTGGTTTGGAATTTCTCCTGAAGGGTTTGGAACAGTTGCAATGATAGTAAACTTTGTAATATCAATTGTTGTTTCAAGATTTACTCCTGCTCCACCTCAAAATGTACAAGATATTGTAGAAGATATTAGAATCCCATCGGGAGCTGGTGAAGCTAGTGGCCATTAGTTAGTAGTTCATAAAAAAGCAGTATTATAAAAATAATGCTGCTTTTTATTATATTTAGCTAATTAAATTCTTTTAATGAAAAAAAGACATCAACAAAAACTCATAGTTTTAACTATTTTATTACTTAGCTTATTCAACATTCCAATAATTTTGTTGTTTGATGCTGAGATTTCTGTTTTTGGGTTTCCTTTAATTTACTTTTACATTTTTATTGTTTGGATTTTGGCAATTATAATCTCTCATATTATTTTAAAACGTTTTTATGAGTAGTTTTTTAGTCATATCTATTATCATAATTTATTTAGCCGTAATTTTTTACGTGGCTTACTGGGCTGAAAAAAACTCAAAAAGCGGCTGGGTAAACAATCCTTACGTTTATACTTTATCTTTAGCAGTATATTGTACTGCTTGGACATATTATGGCAATGTTGGTTTGGCTGCAACTTCTGGAATCAAATTTTTAACAATTTATTTAGGTCCAGTCATAATTATTCCAACTTGGATGTTATTAATGAAAAAAATTATCCGTATTTCAAAAGGTAATAAAATTTCATCTTTAGCAGACTTTATTTCATTACGTTACGGAAACGATCGTTTTTTAGGTGCTCTTGTAACACTTGTTTGTGTGTTAGCAATTGTTCCGTACATATCTCTTCAATTAAAAGCAATTTCCGAGACATTTAATGTTATTACAAATCATAATATTTTAGTTAATTCAATAATAGACGACACTACATTTTACATTGCAATTTTATTGGCTGTTTTTGCCGCATTTTTTGGAACACAACACACCGATGCTTCTGAAAGACATAAAGGAATTATTACTGCAATTGCATTAGAGTCTATTATTAAACTCGTATTTTTTCTTATTATAGGTATTTATGTCACTTTTTATTTATTTAATGGCCCAAGTGATATTTATCAACAAGCTTCAACTTTGCCAAATTTTAAAACACAACAAAGCTTAAATGGTTTAGAAGGTGGATTTAATTGGTTTATGTTAAGTATAGTATCAATGATTGCTATTATGTTGTTACCAAGACAATTTCAAGTAATGGTAGTTGAAAATGAACGGGAAAAATATCTAAAAAAAGCAACTTGGTTATTCCCATTATATTTATTGTTATTTAATGTATTTGTAATTTTTATTGCTTGGGGAGGAAATATTATTTTCCAAAATCAACAAGTTGAAGCAGACTTATTTACCCTAATGTTACCGTTGCAGCAAGGCAACGACTTTTTAGCTATTTTAGTATTTCTAGGAGGTTTTTCAGCAGCAATTTCTATGGTAGTAATTTCTACATTAGCACTTTCTACAATGTTGAGTAACAATTTAATTATTCCTTATGGATTTTTAAGAAAATTTAGTAAGGGTGAATCCGAAAAAAATACAGAATCTATTAAAAATATTAGAAGAATTTCTATTTTCTCATTAATAATTGTTGCCTATTTTTTCTATAAATCTTTTACCTTAGATCGCTCTTTGGTTTCAATAGGATTAATTTCATTTGTGTTAATTGCACAATTAGCTCCTTCATTTTTTGGAGGACTTTTTTGGAGAAGAGGATCTGCTATTGG
>Ga0193963_1000828_pt1 | contig 15832 bp, 10 predicted proteins | sample FB_6_MG_FD_140359 | JGI IMG/M metagenome (GOLD analysis project Ga0193963, IMG submission 140359) | Microbial mat bacterial communities from the Broadkill River, Lewes, Delaware, United States - FB_6_MG | ecosystem: Environmental > Aquatic > Freshwater > River > Microbial mats | place: USA...
AACGATGATCGCCGAACAACGCCAATGGCGATGAATGGTTCGCTTTTTCCACATAATCAGGGCAACAGCCACCGGCGGAACCACACCGGCGGTAAACACGGCATATGCCTGGATAAGCAGGGAAATGATATCTGGATTCTTCATTGCAAGGAGTGCGGAAGAAAGACCGACAATGCCGATAACAAGCCTGGTGGTTCGGACCCGCTCCTGCTTGAGGATATCGTACTCAACAATGCTTGCAACAGCGAAAAGACAGGTATCGGCCGAGGATATGATTGCGGAGACAAGGCCGATAAGCAAAGCGATGCCGCCTGCGGCCGGCAATTTTTCTGAGATGATATAGCTGAGGATATCTTTATCATAGGAAGGATCAATATGAAAGGAGGCCCAGATGCCGATCAGTGTAATGACAACGCTTACGACGACAAGGCCCAGGGCCGACAGAAACGACGCCTTCCGGGCGGTTCGGGTATCCCGGGCCGTCAGGATACGCGAAAAAAGCAACGGACAGACGAAATAACTACCGCCCACGACAAACAGGTAGTATACCAGATTTTCAGGGGTGAACCCCGCATTGGTCAAATCAAACCGGATATCTGCCAGGGGCACCGGATGGCCGGAATAAAGATAGACCAGAGTAAAAAGAAGAGCCCCCCCTAAAAGGGCAAATTGTATCCTGTCGGTTTTCATCACCGACGATTGTCCGCCCATAGCCGAATAGGCGACAATCACCAGGGCCGTCACGAGGATGGAAATCCGAGGATCAATGTCCCCAAAGGCCGTCAACAGTTTTGCCCCGGCCACAAATTGTGCGGCAATAATACCGGTCCAGGCGATCACCACGATAATCGACGTCAAAAACCTGGCATCCTTGCCCATCAATTTTTCGGTCAGGTCCGGCAGGGTATAGGCACCCACCGCCCTGACGTTCCGGGATAAAAAAAGAGACTGAAGCAAAAGGCCGACAGCCCCGGCCCCCAGCCACCAGAAAGCGGGAAATCCAATACGCCGGGCCGTGGAGACAACGCCGAGGGTCGCAGAGGCCCCTATACAGGTGGCAATAATGGAGTACGCAATGGCCCCGGTCCTCTGGGTCCTGCCCGAGATAATAAAATCATCAAAACTTTTTATTTTTTTACATTCAAAGACACCGAATCCCAAGAGCACCACAACGTACAAAATCAAAAAAATCATCGCACCTTATTTCCTTTTCAAATAGGCCGTCACAACCTCACACATAGTTTTTGCAATCTTCACCACATCCTCTTTTTTGCAGACATAGGGCGGCATGGTATAGACCAGCCTGCCAAAGGGGCGTATCCAGACACCGGCCCGGACAAACATATCCTGAATAACCGGCATATCCACCGCCTCTTCCAGTTCGATCACCCCGATTGCTCCCAGAACCCTCACATCCTTGACCCCCTCTAAAGTCCGGACCACTGAAAGATGCCCGGCCAGCAGGCCCTGGATCGCCGCAACCTGGGACTGCCACTCCCCGGCCATCAACAGATCAAGCCCGGCATTGGCAACCGCGCAGGCCAAAGGATTTCCCATATAGGTCGGTCCATGCATGAAAACCCCGCCGTCGGATGATATACCCCGGGCCACATCCGGAGTTGCAAGGGTGGCCGCAAAACTGATGTACCCGCCGGTCAATGCCTTTCCAATACACATGATATCGGGGGAAATACCGGCCCACTGGGCGGCAAACAGTTTTCCGGTACGGCCAAAACCCGTGGCGATTTCATCAAATATAAGCAGGATATCATACTGCCGGCACAGGGAAGCAAGCTGTTTCAGGTACTCGGGATGATAAAATCGCATCCCCCCTGCGCCCTGGACAACCGGCTCAATTATGACGGCGGCAATCTCTTCGTGGTGATCGGCCATGAGGGTTGCCATTTCAGCCGTATCTGCGTCGTCCCAGGCATTAAAAAAAGAGCATTGGGGCGCCTGGGCGAAAATCGCCTCGGGGAGCACGCCCTTGAACAGGCCGTGCATGCCCTGGACCGGATCACACACGCCCATAGCGGCAAAAGTATCACCGTGATAACCTTTCTTCACCGTGAGCAGCTTCTTTTTTCCGGGTTTGCCCAAGGCGTGCTGGTACTGGATGGCCATCTTAATGGCCACCTCAACCGCAACGGATCCGGAATCTGAAAAAAAGATATGCTCAAGTCCCTGGGGCACAACGGAAATCAGTTTTTCTGCCAGGGTGCAGGCCGGCTCATGGGTCAGGCCGCCGAACATGACATGGCTCATGTCCTGCATCTGTTCGTGGAGGGCCCGATTCAGCAAAGGGTGGTTATACCCGTGAATGGCCGCCCACCATGAAGACATGCCGTCGGTTAAGACCCTGCCGTCGGCAAGGTGGATGTGAACCCCTTCCGCCCGTTTTACCATATAGGCGCCCATGGGATGGGTCATGGAGGTATAGGGATGCCAGATGTGCTTTTTGTCAAAGGCCAGATATGTTTCAGTTCTGTTCATTTTTACCGCCTTTTAAAAGGTCTTCGGCAATATCGCTCATGTAAACATCCAGGGCGGACCAGAACGATTCCGTGCCCGACTGGGCCCCGGGGATAAAGGGCAGACTGCCCAGAATGGGAATATCACCGAGCCGGCGGATAATCCGGGGATTATCTTCAAGAATAAAGGTATCGCAATCTTGTGGGGGACTTGTCTCGGTCATAACCGCCCCCCTGATCGGAATGTTCTGTGCTCTCAGGACTTGGATGGTGTTGATGGCGTGGTTGACGCACCCCAAAACGTTTCGAATGACCAGAATAAGGGGCAGCCCCATTTTTTTTATGAGGTCAAGACTTGTAACCGTGTCCGACAGGGGAACATTGACGCCCCCTACCCCTTCGGCGATGACCAGGTCATGTCTTACACAGAGTCGTTTCATCGCCGCCAGAACCGGCCCGATATCACACGCGGCCCCTTCCATGCGGGATGCCAGATGGGGGGAACAGGGGGCGGAAAACGACAAGGGCACCATATCCCTTATTTCGGCCCCATCCCCGATAAAGGATGAGGCGCTGCAATAGACTTCAAAATCCGGGGAGATCGGATATCCGCCTTCGGTATAGCCGCCCCCGGTCTGAATCACTTTCATTGGCACGGCATCAATGCCCTGTATTCGCATCTGACGTACCAACGCCGCAGTAACAAGTGTTTTACCCGCATCCGTATCTGTTCCTGCAACAAAAAATCCGTTCATCTGTCCGCCTTCCGTAACCTTGCTTTCGAATTCGTTAACCAAAAGGGTTAATAATAGTTAACCACATATTCGTCAAGAATTTTTTTTGTAAATTACGTCAGGAGGCAAAACAATACTCGTCAGACTCAGCGCCTGTTAAAAAATCAGGGGGGGGGGGACCATTCTCATGCGATTGCGGCCGATTCATCTATTTCTAAACAGGCTCTCAATACATCATTTTATCTTTTTCCGAAGAATAAAAAATTGTATTTAAGGGCATCTCTTTCAGTTTCATTCTGCCCAGGACATCGTTTTTTATTTCTTCAGTGGAAGAAAAACCCTGGGTCGAACAAACGCCCTCATGAAACATTTCGCCCCATGAGTTCAGATAAACGATTGAATAATCAGTTGTTTTTTCTTGTTGCATCGGCGCATAAAAATTGATCGAGACAAACAGTCCAACCACCTTGCCGGCCATCAACAGTTGATCAAAGCCAACAGGGTTCTCAAATAGCGGACTGAAAAAATCATGCATGGCCTTATAAAGATTCCGGATTCCATTAAAGGTCACGCAGGTTGGATTAGGAACTAAATTGATGACACGATTCTCACAGTAAAGCCGATTATAAATCAACCATGCACCTATCGCCTCAATGGTCTGCGCTTTAATTAAAAAATCTTCCGGATATTGGTGACCATTTTTCTCTTTGTTTAACAACTGCCATGTGCCTGCATTATCCCCATCTCTTATATGCTGCAGGTATAAATGTTGATAATACCGGTCATTTCGAGGTAAAAGAAGCATCTTTTCGATTCTACCGGTTTGCCTTACAAATTCAATAAACACCTTTCTCCCCAACACGGTTCGGTCCTCGGGGCTGAGACTTGAGCGGCTGTGGGCTTGACCGGAAAGATGATCTATTATTCTTTTATATGTTTTGATCATATAAGCTTTGATGGTATTTGAAAGACTTGTGACTTGGCTGTATTTCCAATCGTCGAAGCAACCCATCTTGAAAATGTCATCATTGGTCAAATCCCATTGATGGGTGCAGTGTTCAAGAAGTATTTTCCTGAGGCCAAAGATGGTATCATCAATTTGGGCTTGTTCTGAAATACCCAGCTTTAAAAAAAAACAGCGCAGTAACAATGCAACCGAATGCGGATCGTCAACCGTTTGAAAATAGTCACGCAGATGTTCCAATAGAATAAAATATGAATCATTTCGGGCAAGTTTTAGTTGGGCACCCGAATTCATCCACTCATCTTTATACTGATTGCACAGCAGTTTTTTTTCACCATACTCATAAATATATTTTTCAAGAAGTGCCATTTTGATGACGGATTTATAGGGGCTTTTCAAACTTTTAAACATCTGCCATAAAGATGCGCCCAAATATTCACCAGCGGAGATGGCCTTGACATCTCCCAGATCAATATATTTGGCGGTATTTGAACCAACGACCACGCTGCGACTGATACCGCTGTAGTAATTCTCGCATACGGCACTGGGCACGACCGACCACAATGCTATTTTCCCTGCGACATGAAGCATTGTTCTGTAAAATTCTTCTTTTAAAATATTTGATTGCGCCGTACCGCAGCTTTCATTGGTTGTCCCGCCAAAATCATTGTTCTTTGCCCTATGCACATCAACGATAAAAAAAGTGACGTGGGTACAAAACTGATCCATGGCCATTTTTTCCAGAATTGCCAATTTCTTTTTCAATAACGCAATATCCCGGGTACTTAAGTTGTCTTCATTAATGCAGACCCAGTAATCAATATCAGAATTTGATTCCTGGGCTATAGACCCGACACTTCCAATACTAAAAAGGCTTTCTATCGTGTAATCCCGACATATCCCGACCGTTTTTTTTCTGCTGTCAATATATTTGCTTAAAATTTCCAGGATGTCAGAGCTTGGTATATAATTCCAGATCCCACAAGGTGTTTGAGGATCTATCGCCTCCATTCCGGGCAAAACGATGTTTTCATGAAGTAAAAATGGGATAAGTTGAAACAAATCCGTCTGATTTTTATTAAAGAGATCAAAGGCCGTGAGCATGGAACGTTGATTTTGTTTTAAAAATTTGCCCTCTCCATAATGGGTAAATTCACAGAAAATCTGCATATTGATTTTTGCCACAACTGATTCTTTCATGGGTGGCAGATCCTCAATAGATAGTTGATATTTCCTGGCGTTGAAATTCAAGGAGTCCGCTCGGTAGTGAACAGACCCTTTTGGCGGGAATTGACAGAACCGGGCATTGGCACCTGAAAAATCAGCCTGATCAATGATTGCATTCACAAATGAGACAGCGGAAATGGTGGAATAGGCAAGGCACGCACCAGAAAGGTCAGCCTGGTTAAATGATGCTTTTGAAATCCTGGCCTTTATAAAAGGCGCATCTTTCAGGCAGGCATGACTGAAGTCGCAATTATAAATGGCAACATGTTGAAAACTGCAGTTTGTAAATACTGCTGCTGTTGCATTCACGTTAATAAAAACGGCATGGTCAAAATTGACCTCTTTAAACCGTGCCTGACGCATATCAACTTTATAGAAGACAGCCTTCTTGAAAAACGCCTTAAAAAAAGAAGTATTGGAAAAGTCACTATTATCAATGATGCATTTATTTAAAAAAAAAGAAGTCAACGAGAAGTCATAAGAGGACAAATCCACACGGGTGATGACCTGATTTTCAAAATATATCGGTGTTGAGTTTTTATGATTCTTGAATTCCTCTATTCTGTTTTGGGTTAAAACGAACATTGCGCTTGATATCTTGGTGGTTTTTTTATGCACCCATTGGATTACAGGATCAAACTCCGCTTCAATGCTTTTCTTTTCCCGTAGCAGAATCTGTTTTGTTTTTTTGACAAACGATTTTACCGCTGTCCTGTCAGCAGCTTTATAGTCGGCGGCATGTTTGAGAAATATTTTAACGATCCGTTCAGGCCGTTTTTTGATCATCCCAAAGATACAAGCCAGGTTCGCTTCAAAATTTAAATTTAAATATTGAGCTTGATTCAGCGCAATATCCTGAATCATAAAAAAAGAAAATTTGGACAAACCGGATATTTCACGATGGATCAATGGGATTAGGGAAGGATAATTATTGCGCACCATTCTCAATAATGTATGCGGTGCTAACGTCCCCGATACAACGAGGGCTTTAAAAGCATGAAGCGCTTCTTTTTTGCTCCGTTGATAAAAAAGAAGCAGGATCGGAGAGGCAAGTTCTTCATACGTCCCCACTGAAGATTCTTCAACAATATTGTAAATGGCAATCCGATTTTCTTCAATTTCCTCTTTAACCAAAAGATCGATCAACAAACCAGGAGAAATTTTTGTGACCAGCACGGCAAGCGCTTTCAGTCCGATTACTCTTGTTCCCGGCAATTGAGACCGTATCTCATTTGAAATAATCTGCTCAGGATCTCTTAAGTCCTCATTAATATTATTTAAAAATGGATCTACGTCTCTTTGCCGGTCAAACAGACCGGCAAAAAATTTAACAACACACTCCCGTTGTTGAATAGATTCCAATATCCGTTTAAACATAAATCCAAATTTCAGCCTGATGCCTGGCGACGTTTGGAGATATTCATCCACAAAGGCCAGACGTTCGGGTTCAGGAACCGTGAAAATCAGTTTTTCCATGTCATCAATGCTGATAAGCCCCTGACAAAGGGCCTTGAATGCGAAATAGGCGCCGTTACCATTAATCTCAAGTAATGTTTTTAGAAAAAAACTAAGTTCATCAAATGCCATATCGGGTTGAATACCGGCATATATCCTGGCACACAAGGACATGCTTTTTTTCATGCCCGTTACATATTGTTTTTTATCCAAAGGATCTGCTAAAAGTTCGCCGATATTTGCCAGAATGGTCTCAAGACTTTTTTGAGCATGACCTCTCACGGATGCATGATACGAAGTTAAACCTGCAAGCACCGGCAAAATGGCAACTTCCGGATGTAATTTGCCGACATTTTTGACAAGCAAGATCTTTTCCTGCCGTGATAATTTTCCCCAATGGGATTCAAACAAATTACAATCAAAATTATTGATTGCCAAATTCATTATGTATCTCGAAATTTATCTGTCTTGGGTGTTTCGAACAACTCTCCGGCTTTGTAGGAACTTCTGACAAAAGGGCCGGCTGCCACCTGTTCAAATCCGATGTCCCGGGCCATGCGGTCAAGTTGTTCAAATTCTTCCGGACTGTAAAATTTTTCCACGGAAAGATGTTTTTTTGTGGGCTGGAGATACTGGCCCACGGTGAGGATATTGCAGCCGTGATCGTACAGATCCTGGAAGGTGATCCTGAGCGCCTCTAATGTTTCGCCTAGACCCACCATGATGCCGGACTTGGCCGACAGGCCGGGAAAACGTTCTCTAACATTTTGAATCAGGTCAAGGGATCGCTGGTATTGGGCCTGGGGCCGGACCTTTGCATAAAGGCCCTTAACAGTCTCGATGTTGTGATTGATCACGTCCGGTTTTGCGTTTGCTACGGTTTCAAGAGCCTTGGCATCTCCCTGGAAATCCGGAATCAAAACTTCCACCCGGATGCCGGGACCGGCCTTTTTAATAGCCCGGATCACACGTGCAAAATGCGATGCCCCACCGTCGGGAAGATCGTCCCTGGTGACGGAAGTAACAACCACATAGGTCAGTTTCAGTTTGAGTACGGTGTCGGCCACTCTTTTGGGTTCACCCGGGTCAACCGGCGTCGGAGAATTTGATGCCACATTGCAGAACCGGCAGTTCCGGGTGCAGTTGGCGCCCAGAATCATGAACGTGGCGGTGTTTTTTGAAAAACATTCAAACATATTGGGGCAAGCCGCTTCCTGGCAAACGGTATGAAGACCTGCTTCGGATAAAAGCCGGGTAACCCGCTGGCAGTCTCCGCCTTTGGGCATGCTTTTTTTCAGCCACCTGGGCTTGCCTTTACGGATGGAACCGGAAGAACGGTTTTCAGTATGACTGTTGGCATTGGTATTCATGGATTTGCCTCCCGTATGTTAAAATTAAAAATTTCGCAGAAGAATTTAAAAAATAAATCCTTGACCTGTTCCATGGAAGCGTTCGGGTCAAAAGGCAAATTTTGCTTTTCCTGTTCAAGGGATGTCATGGATAAATTTTGGAGACCGCAGGGATTGATCCAGGTAAACGGGGTCAGGTCCGGACAGACATTCAGTGCCAGGCCATGGATACAGATCCCTTTTTTAATCGAAATCCCCACACTGCCGATTTTCTTTTTCCCCACCCAGAGACCATGATTTTGCGAATCCCTTCGGGCCTCTACACCAAACTTCAGGGCCGTTCTCATCATGATTTCCTCAAGACCGTGGACAAAGGCGGCCACCCCGATCCTGGCTCGCTCCAGGTTGATAATGGGATAGAGCACTGCCTGGCCCGGCCCGTGAAAGGTGATGTTTCCTCCCCTGGCGGTCTGGACAATCTTAATTCCTTTTTCAGCCAGAAACGATTCGGACACCACAAGGTTTTCCCGGCCCCCTCTTTTACCTAAGGTGTAAACCGCAGGGTGCTGGACAAAAAGAACCCGGTCGCCAAGGCACCGGTCCTGAAGCATATCTTCTCTGGCAGTGGTCTGAAAATCAAGAACCTGCACATAGTCCCGGATACCAAGGTCCTCAAACACAGCATATCTGTTATCTGCTGAAATGGCGTGTCCGGTCATGGTCTGATCCTCTCTTATAGCGGTCATGGGCTGACCTGGTCTATCGACACCCAGACTCGGCCCACAACGAAAGTTGAAAAATATGTGTAGGTTACACCGAATTCCTTATAAAATCACGTTTCGGGTACCATTAATTGCCGGGCAAATCAAGAAATACCTAGTTTAGCCCTATTGCATGCCCCCGGCCTGGGATAATAATCGGGGATAATTGATCCATATCCGAATCAACGGAACCGGGCCTTCCAGCCGTATACAATGCCGAACAGGCCAAATATGATACTCATCCCCATAATGATCCCCTGGGGCCGGGAGGATTTCAGGAAGCGGGGTTCCGTTGGTTTTACCGCCTTAATATCGCCTTTGAGATCAGTGATCTCCCATTCCAGGGCCAGCCTGTGGCCCATCCCGTCCTTGATAACGATCTGCCACAGTCCTTTCCGGTCAGGCAGGAACATGAACCTCCCGTTCCGGTCAGTCCGGCCTTTCTGAAAAGGCGTATCACTGACCGGGCCGATAATCTCAACTTCGGCATAACTCATGGGTTCCCCATCGTCGTATCCGGCACTGACCAGGGCTCCTTCGGCTTTTTCGGTAAACCCTTCCGTCCCATGCCCCCATGCCGGGGCAATGGTTGCCAATATAACCAAAAAAATTAACAATGCCTGAATTTTTCTCATAACCCTCTCTGGCTCCTTTCTCCGGTCCTTAACGGCATAGTAGAATACCGCAAAAGCAAAAGTCCCCGGCCGTTGCATTGGCCGGGGACTATAAAGCGCGGATGTCCGGATTTATTTATTCACGTGAAAAGTCAGTGTGGCAGCCCATCTTTGGATGTCGCATACGGCACTGTCCGGGAAAGGCTCTTCTATCTTGGCAATCAACACCCAGGTGCCGTCATGGATGAGTTTGATTTTGGCAATACCCTGCTTATCCGTACGGGTGGTATAGCCGAACGTATCTTTCTCATCGGAAAAGGAGTCATAGGTAGCGTAAACATATGTCCGGGCTGGCTGGCCTTCTTTCATCACCTTGACCGGAAGCGTATCGCCGGTTTTAAGGGTCGCCGGATCCTTTAAAGGAATAATTTCAATCTCCTGTCCCAGGGGTTTGGCATATGCTTCTCCGCCGGCCTGGCCCACGGTGAATACCGCTTTTGCATATTTTATGGAACTGGTGCAGAGTACGGGATGATCCACGTCTTTTTTATTTTTGCCCCTTTGGTAGCCGTCCGGTGTTTTGGTGGCAAATCCGTTAACGGGAACAGCCAGACAAATGTATGTGCCCTGCTCTCCAAGCTTAGTGTTCTGTGACACCCGTTGGGATGACGGCGTGATAAAAAAAACATCCGCCAACCTGTCCGGACCCATCAACGCTTTTTCCGGCGGAAGAAAATGATGGGCACTGAACACCTTTACGCCCGGGGTGCTGTTTACTGACGCCTGGTAGGTATCCATAACCAGCAGGGTATCATGCGCCTGGACCGGGGAAGTAAAACAAACCGCAAGTGTAAGAACGGCAATGCAAATAATCTGATTTAAGCTTTTCATGATAAATATCCTTTGTTGTTAATTTGATAAAGTTAAAATGAATATTTGAGTTCAGCAAAAAAGGTCCGCATGGGATAGGGATGCGAAACATAGTATTTCTGATCCGTGATGTTGTCCACACCCAGCGTCGCTTCAAGACCCTGGGTAAAATGATAGCTGAACTTCACATCAAAAACCAAAAAGTCGTCCACACCACCGTATCCGCCATTGGTATCCGAGTTATCCAATTCAGCATACTGGTCGCCGCTATAATGGCCGGCAAAGGTGATCGCCCACTTGTCCGTCGGCGCATAATCCAACACACATTTCACCCGCCACTCGGGCACCCGGGGGAAGTCTTTCCCCACACTTTCAGGTACATTGTCGTTACGCAGAATTTCGGAATCGGTCCAGGCCACGTTTGTAAACAGTCCCAACCCGTCAATAAACAACCTTCGCACGTTAAACGCCAACTCTATTCCCCTGGTTCGGACTTCATCCACATTCTGATAGTTGCTTATGTTTGTGTAGCTGTTGGTCTGCCTGAAAATGGCGTTATCAATCTCATCTTCAAAAAAGGTCAGCCGGGCTTCAGAGCTTTTTCCCAAAAACCGCGTTATGGTAAAGTCCTTGGCAAAGCTCTCTTCGGGCTTTAAATCCGGGTTGCTTTTATTGATCTCTCCTGTGGATGTGATGCCGCCGTAATACATCTCACCCACCGTAGGATACCGGGTGGCCAGGGCCATGGAAACTCTGACCTGCCAGTCATTGTTCGGCGTATAGGTGGTGGAAAATTTGGGAGAAAATCCGTCTTCGCTTTTGTCATCCAGGTTCGTGGTAACCCGCCCGGCAGTGCCGTCGGTGGATTTGCCGGCGTCAAAGCCTTTCCACCATTCATACCGGCCGCCTAAATAAACGGACCAGTGGTCTTCAATATACCAGGTATCTTCTATAAAAATGGCCTGGGTCTGGGTCTTTCCTTCTGAAGCCTCGTCCAGTGTGGTCCTGACATCACCATACCAGTTGGAAGCGTTCCAGGTTTCGCTGTCCGTGTAATACCGGTCGAAATGATAGCCTGCCGCCAGGGCATGCACGCCCCCCCAACCGCTGACATCTTTGGCCGCTTTAAGATCCGCAGTATACCAGCCGTTATCATTTTCCGTTACACTGCCTGCACCACCGTATTTGGAATCCGGCACCGCGTCCGAGGACTGACGGGAAAGATTTTTTAACGTAGTATAAGCGCTCAGGGATGCATCAACCTTCAGCCCGTCAGGAGAATTCAGCTTATAGCTTAATCCGTTGATCAGATCCTGGTATTCGGCCTCACGGTACCTGAAGGTGGAACTGCTTAAATTATAACTGTTCCCGTCAATATCCACGGTTCCAGAATAAACAATATTTCCGTTTGCATCCCGCAGATAGCTTTCCGGAGAATCTTCAATCTTTTCCGAATCCCAGATGGCGGAAGTCAGCTTAATCGTGGAATAATCCGTCACATCATACGCCACTTTAAGTTTAAGGGTATTGTTTGTGATATCACTGGTGCCGGCGGCGCCCAGTACGTACCGGTCCTCATTGTTACGATCCTTGTCCGCCACCCAGCCGGACACCGGATTACCCACGGCAGCGCCACCGGATGAGGCGGCCTTGGTTATAAAACTGATAGATTGAGTCTCGGCTTCCATGCGGTTGAACCACAAATTGTAAGAGAACTTCCCGGTCCTGTTGCCCACGGATCCAAATGCATTATACCCGTCAAGGTCATCATCGGTTTCATAAACATGGGCATTCTGATAAAAATATTTGAGGCTGGTATCCACCTCCAGTGTATCAGGCATATGGGTGGTGATCAGTGCGGTGCCTGACATGGAATTGCCGCTCAATGCCGCTGAAAAAGGGCCGTAGATGACATCCACTTTCTCAATTTCCTGGGGGGCGACCATAAACCATTTAGGGGCATTACTGTGTCCGCTTGACGTAAAATCGGAAAGCCGCATACCATCCGCCGACACCAGGGTCCGGGCCGTCATGGTCGAATTGTTGCCGCGGATGATCAGGGGACTGTTGGTGCTTCCCGGATAGAGCTTGCGTAAGTAAGAGCCGGGCATGTATTTAAACACGTCCGATGTTTCCATGGCATTGATCCGTTCGATGCCTTTGGCAGTAACACTTTCCACCACTGCGGGCATATTGACCGTGGTTTCGTCCATAATCTTCCCGGTGACGGTGATTTCACCCAGATCCTGCGCCGGTCTTTGACCGTCTTTATCGCCCTGGTTCGCAGGTGACAAGGCGTCACGCTTATTTTCATCCGAAACGGCCGCGCCCGGATCAAAAAACAGTCCAGCACACATAAACAGGACAGCAAGACAGATCCACTTTTTCCTTTTCAACATTTTCTTGATACACTCCTCCTTAAATGGAAGGGCACGAATCCACCAAGCAATAAATATAAACATGCCCTATGGATACAATGCCCTGAGGACCGCAGATTAGCGGCCCCGGCCAGATCTTTGTAAAGCCCCCGGTGGAATGAAAATTGACATGAAAAACAGATCAATGATATTCTCAAAATCAAGAATATCCTTCCATTCGGGGGATCATTCACCTTAAAGAAGGCAGTCCGTATTAACTTTTGCCGGTTAAGACTGCCTTCTTTTACTTTAAATCCAAATAGTTACGACGCACCTCCTTTTTCACATAAAAAAAGCCACAAAGTTGATGTTTTTCAAAAACAACAGCCTTCGTGGCTTAACGTTACTATTTAGTACCTGAGCGAAAACCTGGAAATTTTGTTGAGTACAAGGCGGGCTGAAATTTTAACCGGAGGAATACATGAAGTATTTCGAGGATTAAAATTTCAGACCAACGCCGTAATCGGCAAAATTTAGGGTTTTCGGTCGGGCACTATTTACTTTTTTATTTCTTAAAATTAACTTTACTCTATCGCCTTCTGGCGAAAATTCGGTGAATTTAAATAATGAACCATATAGGATTTGTCAATTATTTTTTTCCAGAGCCGGCTGATATAGCCTTATTATAATCTTTCACAGCCATGCAATTCATTCAAAAATATTGTATAATTATTTTTCCCATACTACAGATTTAAAGAACTTAGACAAAGGAACAATCAAATGAATCATCCAATTATAAAGATGAAGCCGATTGATCTCATAGAACATCCGGAGGGCGGCAGATATCGTGAAGTTTTCAGATCTGCCCACACAGTATCTAAAAATGACGGGACTGGCAGACCCGCCTTAACCCATATCTATTTTTCGTTAAAGCCCAAAGAAATCAGCCAATTTCATAGAGTGACATCAGATGAAATCTGGAATCTTTATCAGGGAGAAGGCATCCATCTATTTCTATGGGATGAAACAGACACACCGCCCCAATGTGTAACGTTATCGGCCAGAGAAAACTGTTTTTGTCATGTTGTCCCCGCAGGCACCTGGCAGGCAGCCGTTCCCATTTCAGGAACGGTGCTGGCCGGATGCTCGGTCGCCCCCGGTTTTGAATTCTCGGATTTCACGCTTATGACACACGAATCCCAAACGGCAAAAAAATTGCTGTCATTAGCCCCGGAATTGACCGGACATATAAAAATGGATACAAAACGCCATTGAGGAAACAAAACGGTGAGACACTTTAACTACAAAGTGCTGATAATGACAGCATACCTTATCCCTGCATTACCCGGAAATTTGTATGCGCTGCAGCTTCATTCAGGTTCCGAAGGAATCATTACCCACCAAATCGGACACCTGTTTTTTCTGTTCTCAATGGTTGTGCTCATGTTCATGATCAGCGGCAAAGGCCTGGCGATACATAAAGGGTGGCGCCTGATACAGGTTTCAGCTTTTTTTTTCATTCTCTGGAATGGCTGTGCTATTGCAGCCCATTTCCTGGACAATCAGATCTATGCGGTCAGTGTAGAGCGGCTTGCCAATGGGTATGCCAAGATCCGGACCCAGAACAATTCAGGGTTTCTGGGCTGGATATATTACGGCCTTAAACTGGATCATTTGCTGTGCGTACCGGCCATGTTTTTGATGTACAAAGGGCTTTCCTGCCTGGTGGCCGAACAAAAAGCCGAAAAAGGACAAGAAAGCCCATGATTGCCCCCTATCTGCCCATGGTGGTGATAGATATTATAGGGTCCTTTGCCATGGTGGTGCTCTCCCTTCTATGCTGCTACAAGGCCAGAATTTTAAGGGAAACCGACCAAGACAATGCACTGTTTCTTTATCTTGTCTGGATTTCCACAGGATTTATGATCTTTGGGGTATCACGCTCCGTTGGCCACATCCTGCGGCAATTTCTGATTTTAATTTCCCAGACCGACACCTGGCAGATGATCGCCGCCTTTTCCGGCAGCGTCAACACGGTCTCTTTCATGCTGGTAAGCCTGATCACCTTGTTTTTCAACCAGAGCTGGAAAATCAACGAAAAGATACTGACATCCCGAAAAAAACTGGAAGCCGCCCATGGTCAGCTTTTAAGTTTAAACCAGAATCTGGAACAAAAGGTGATGGAACGTACCGAGATGCTCACAAGTTCCGAACACAAGGCCCGGCGCATATTTGAATACTCTTTGGACACCATTCTGGTTACCGACGCCCATTTTAAAATCCAGGAGATCAACAACGCCGGCATCACCCTGACAGGATATACAAAGGAACAAATGCTGGCACAGAACATGGGACTGATGAATTTTATCGCCCATGCCTCCGACTGGGCGCATATCTTAACCCAGTTGAACACCAACGAATATGTTCTGAACGAAGAGTGCGATATCTTAAAATCCGACGACATGGAGATCCGGGTAATGATCACCGGCGGCGTCGATTACGGCGCGTTCGGCTGTGCCAAAACCTTTCATTTCATCATCAAGGATATCAACGAAAAAAAACAGATGGAGCAACAGATTGCCCAGGCCGACAAATTAGCGGCCCTGGGCGAACTGTCGGCGGGGGTGGCCCATGAAATCAATAACCCGTTGGGCATCATCCTTGGCTACACCCAGCTGATGCTCAAAGAAGAGTCCGAATTTGAAGAAGACCTGAAAACCATTGAAAAACACGTAAAAAACTGCAAGGACGTTGTCAGCAACCTGCTCTCCTTTTCGAGAAAGGGCTCCGGGAAAATGGAACATGTGAATATCCACAACATGCTGGACGGCGTTGTCAATTTTTTAAAGAGCCATTCTGATTTCAGAAAAGTTCAGATCCAGCTTCGCCTGTGGAAAAAGGAAAGCCTCTGGGTGGAGGGTAATGAGCAGGAACTGTCCCAGGTGGTCTTAAATCTGATGATCAACGCCTGCCACGCCATTAAGGACACCCCCGACGGTTTCATAGAACTTGTCACCAAAAAGAAAAATG
>Ga0193963_1000830_pt1 | contig 15824 bp, 6 predicted proteins | sample FB_6_MG_FD_140359 | JGI IMG/M metagenome (GOLD analysis project Ga0193963, IMG submission 140359) | Microbial mat bacterial communities from the Broadkill River, Lewes, Delaware, United States - FB_6_MG | ecosystem: Environmental > Aquatic > Freshwater > River > Microbial mats | place: USA...
AATCACTAGAAGTAGTAATAAATATCATATATATGATAAAATAGATGATTTGATTTCTTATATTAATTCAAATGGAGGAGGAACGTGTTTTTATGAAGGATTGCAAGAAGGTAGAAAAATATTAGATGAACTTAATAGTGTTGATTATGGAAAAAATAAAAATGTAGTCTTTATTTCAGATGGAGCTCCAAACAGTGCAGTAGGTATTCATGATTCAGAAGGATATGCGGCACTTGTATATGCTTATGATGAAGTATCAAAAATGAATAATTTAGATAGATTTTATTCCATATATGTAGGAGATCGTGATTATGGAGCATCTGTTTTGCAGTTTATAACTCAATTTGCAAATACAAAGAAAGAAAATGAAAAGATAATGATATTGGCTGAAAAACCTGAAGATATTGGTATAGCCATGAATGACTTCATGAAAAGATTAGGTAATCCTATAAAAAACATAGAAGTTACAGATATATTTTCTCAATATGCAAATATATCTATAGAACCTGATGTGAAAGCTAAAATCTATGCAGATAATAAGGTGTTGTTACTAAAAGAAGGAATAGATTTTAAATATGAAATAATAAACAGGAAAATAAAATTTACCTTGTTGAATAAATCCTCAGCAGGAGCAAAATACGAGTTTTCATACAATATATATGCTAGTGATTTAGCCTTTGATGAATATTGTCAAAGTTTGATTTATCCAAACGTAGGGGAATCTGATACAGATTATCATATAAATAAAACAAGTTCTAATAAAGAAGGATTTTATCCACAATTAAGAACAGTATTAAAATATGAGTTCGGAAGAAATCAAAAGGCGGAAGTATTAATGGAAAAACCAGTTATTCAGGTTATAGCTCCGGATAGAATAAATATATCTTTAGAGGCGAAAAAAGTATTGCTTGGAAGAAAACTGAAGGACAAAGAATTCGATTTTGCAATAGAAGACAGTAACGGTAGAAGAATTCAAGAGTCCAAAAATAATGAATCAGGAAAAATTATATTTTCAGATATATATAGAAATAGAACAGGTATGGAAAATTATTATATATATGAATTATTACCTCTTGTTACAGATCCTGATATAATATATGACAGCAAAAGAATAATGATAATGGTTGATTATAAATTAGATAATGGAAAAATCAAAGCAAATATTCATTATCCAAATAACATTATTTTTGAAAATAGATATAAATATGAAGCAAAAAAAATAGGTATAGAAGTCGATGTTATATTAAAAGGAATGAAACTAGCAGCAGGTAAATTTTCATTTGATTTGATCGAAGATGGAGCTAGTGATGTTACTTCTACAAACAATAGTGATGGAAAAGTATGTTTTGAAAAGGAAATAAACAATCCAGGAAAATATACATATAAAATAAAACAAAATATATCAAAAAAACCTGAAAAGCATATGATATATGATGAGAGAACCATAACAATAGTAGCAGATGTAAAAGCAGATGATACTGGAAAACTACTTGTAAGTTTCTCTTATGAACCTGAAGATAAATTTGTCAATACATATCAAACTGTGACTGAAATGCAGTAATAAGACTTGACACATGATTATTAAGGGTGTATAATTAACAAAATTAATAAATTGTTGATAACTATGATAGGAACTAAGTAAGTTTGTTGATAAGTATAGAGAATCAGTGGTTGGTGAAAACTGATATATGCAAACCGAAATCTACTCCTTGAGTTTCTGAAAACAGACGTGTATGGAGCGTTAATCCTATATGAGTGATTGGATTTATCCAATAATTAGAGTGGCACCACGAATTTGTATCGTCTCTAGGTATTATACCTAGTGACGATTTTTTTATTTTTAAGGAGGAAAATTATGATAGACATTAAAAGAATTAGAAAAGAAGCAGAAGTAGTTGAAGAATTATTGAAAAGAAGAAAACCAGATTTAAGTTTAGGTGAAGTACTTAAGTATGATGAAGAAAGAAGAAGTCTTCTGAATCAAGTAGAGCAAATGAAGGCAGAGCAAAATAAGGTATCTAAACAAATCCCTATGTTGAAAAAAGAAGGAAAAGATGTATCTACAATATTTGTTGAAATGAAGAAATTATCAGCAGAAATAAAAGAGTTAGATGTTCAAGTTAAAGATGTAGATATGAAAATCAAGAATGCTTTATTAGCAATACCAAATATACCAAATGCAGATATTGCTATCGGAAAATCTGATGAAGATAATGTAGAGATCAGAACTTGGGGAATTCCTAGAGAATTTGAGTTTGAAATAAAAGCACACTGGGATTTAGGTGTTGACTTAAATATTTTAGACTTTGAAAGAGCTACTAAAATTTCAGGAGCTAGATTTACAGTATTCAAAGGATTAGGCGCTAAATTAGAGCGAGCTATCACTCAGTACATGTTAGATGTTCATACTTATGACCAACAATATGAAGAAGTATCACCACCATTTATGGTAAATGCAGACAGCATGTATGGAACAGGACAATTACCAAAATTTGAAGATGATGCTTTTAAAATGGTGGATACAAATTATTATTTGATACCTACAGCAGAAGTGCCAGTAACAAATTTATACAGAGATGAAATTTTAGATGAATCTCAATTACCTTTAAAAATGACTGCCTATACTCCATGTTTCAGAAAAGAAGCTGGTTCTGCAGGTAGAGATACTAGAGGATTAATTAGAAATCATCAGTTCGATAAAGTTGAGATGGTTATGTACGCTAAACCAGAAGAATCATATCAAAGACTTGAAGAATTAACTGCTGATGCAGAAGAAATTTTACAAGGTTTAGGATTACCATATAGAGTTGTTGAACTTTGTACAGGAGATATAGGATTCAGTGCAGCAAAAACATATGATTTAGAAGTATGGATGCCTAGCTACGGAAGATACGTAGAGATATCTTCTTGTTCAAATTTTGAAGATTATCAAGGAAGAAGAGCAAATATAAGATTTAGAAATGATAAGAAAAAATTAGAATTTGTGCATACATTAAATGGATCAGGATTAGCTGTAGGTAGAACATTTGCTGCAATATTAGAAAACTATCAAAAAGAAGATGGAACAGTAGCTATACCAGAAGTATTGAGACCATATTTGAGAGATTTAGAAAAAATAGAATATTAAAGTAAAATTGCAGATTTAGAATAGAAAAATTAGGAGAAAAAATGACGAAAACATTTGGAAGAATAATTAGTTTGATACTAGTGTTGATGATGATATCTTCAGCGAGCATATATGCCTTGTCTGTGGATACATCTGAACTAGATTTTGTAGGACAAGATATAAATGGAGCCTTGTTAGGTGATTTAGAATCAGGAACAATTATATATGGAAGTAATTTAGATGAAGCTGTAGCTTTGGCTAGTATAACGAAATTGATGACATATACATTGCTTATGGATTATGTAACAGAAAATAATGTAAAAATGGATGAAGAGATAGAAATATCTTCTACAGCAGCTAATACATGGGGAAGCCATTTTGGTATGGTGCCAGGTGAGAAAATAAAATTAGAGACACTTATGGATGCTTTACTTATTGTTTCTGGAAATGATGTAGCAGTAGCTTTAGCTGAATATGTAGCAGGTTCAGAATCAAAATTTGTTGATATGATGAATGAAAAAGCAGAAGAGATAGGGCTTACAACAGCAACTTTTATAAATCCATCAGGACTGCCAGAAAATAGAGATCCTGACCAAAATTATATGAGTGTTAGAGATTTATTTACTTTTGTTAGATACTTGTTAAATACATATCCTCAGGTATTAGAAATAACAAAAAATTCTGAACTGGATTTACCAGAAAGAAACTTCTATAAAAAAGCAACCAACCCGTTATTTGGAGAGGTGCACGGTGTAGATGGATTAAAAACAGGATATACTGATAAAGCTGGAATTTGTTTGGTTTCAACACTTAATGTAAAATCTAAATTTGATACTAGTAAAGATTATAGAATTGTTTCAATAGTTATGGGATGTACATCTCAAGAAGAAAGAATTGAAAAATCAAAAGCTTTATTAGATTTTGGTAGAAATAATTTTGTAGCTCAGCATATTGCCAATAAAGATAATACTATAGGTATAGCTGAAGTTCCTAATGGAGCGAAAACTGAAATAGATGTTTATGCAGCAGAAAATTATGATGCGTTTTTACCAGTAGTTTCAAAATTAAAAGATGAGATAGTATTTAATGAAGAGATAGAAGCACCTCTTAAAAAAGGTGATAAAGTAGGTGTTGTAAATTATTATTGTAATGATGAGTTGATAAAAACATGTGACTTAGTTGTTCAGGATGATTTAGAAAAAGCAGGTTTCTTCACAATGATATTAAGATTTTTTCAAAATTTGTTTTAAATAATAATTAAAAGTGTGAAGTTAATTAAAATTATATAGAATATTTGTATAAGTAAATAATTGTTTGTTTATTTTAATAAAATATGTTATAATATGTTTTGCTATTAAGAAAAATTTTTGAAATGCGTTTTATGACTTGTTTAATAAGGAGATATTATGTTAATAGGAAATAGAATTAGAACAATTAGAAAAAGCAACAACATGACAATTAAAGATTTAGCAGAAAAAATTGGAGTAACATCAGGATATATTTCTCAAATAGAGAGAGATTTGATTGATCCATCATTATCAGTATTAAAGAGAATATGTAAGGCTTTAAACACTCCTTTATCAATTTTATTCACAGAAGAGACGCTACCAGAAGTTGTGGTTTCTGCTGCTAATGAAAGAAAAAAAGTTAGATTTGATGATCAAAATTCTACATATGAATTTTTAACTCCATATATCAAGGATCAAGATTTTGTTAGTCAATTAGAAGTATTTAAATTTACTATAGACCCAAAATCATCAGTATCTGAAGGTGAACAAAGACATCGTTCTGAAGAATGTCATTATGTGCTTAGCGGCGAAGTAGAATATGAAATAGGGGAAGAACTATATAAAGTTTCTGCTGGAGGAAGTATATATATTCCTGAAAACACACCGCATAAAATACATAATAAATCAAATGAAAAAGCAGAAGGAATTGCTGTACTAGCAATGTAAAATGTAAAAAAATCATCAGCCGATTATGTCGGCTGATTTATATGTTCCCTTAGTTAAATGGATATAACAAACCCCTCCTAAGGGTTAGTTGTGGGTTCGATTCCCGCAGGGAATACCATGTAAAAAGCCATCACATAATTAGTGATGGCTTTTTGTAGTAGAAATTTATTTATTTTTTCATTTGACTTTTATTTTTATATATTATATAATTATAAGTACGAACAAATGTTTATTAGAAAAATGAGAATTAAAAAATTTAGCGAAGTTAGGAGTCAATATGGATTTTAAAATTCATTCAGATTATGTACCTACAGGAGACCAACCTGAGGCTATAAAATCTATAGTAAATGGAATAAATGATGGACTAAAATGCCAAACTTTATTGGGAGTTACTGGTTCAGGAAAGACATTTACCATGGCAAACATAATAAAAGAAACAAAGAGACCTACACTAGTATTAGCTCACAATAAAACGTTAGCAGCACAGCTATGCTCTGAATTTAAAGAATTCTTCGCTGAAAATGCTGTAGAATACTTTGTTAGTTATTATGATTATTATCAGCCTGAGGCATATGTGCCATCTAGCGATACATTTATAGAGAAAGATGCTTCTATAAATGATGAAATAGATAAGCTAAGGCATTCAGCTACATGCTCATTATTTGAGAGAAGAGATGTAGTAGTAGTAGCTAGTGTATCTTGTATATATGGATTGGGTAGTCCTATAGACTATCAAAATCTGGTTTTATCACTTAGACCAGGAATGATTAGAGATAGAGACTCCATCATAAAAAAACTTATAGAAATACAATATAAAAGAAATGATATAGCATTTGAAAGAGGTAACTTTAGAGTTAGAGGAGACGTGTTAGAAATATTTCCAGCATCGTCAAATGAAAGTGCTGTTAGAGTAGAGTTCTTTGGAGATGAAGTAGATAGAATTAGGGAGATAGAAGTTATAACAGGAAAAGTTATAGCTGAAAGAGATCACATATCAGTATACCCAGCTACTCACTATGCTACTACATCAGAAAATATAGAAAATGCTATAAAAACTATAAAAGAAGAATTAGCAGTTACATTGACTAAGTTTGAAGAAGAAGGCAAATTGCTAGAAGCTCAAAGACTTAGAGAGAGAACAAATTATGATATAGAAATGCTAAAAGAGATGGGATTTTGTAGCGGAATAGAAAACTATTCTAGGCATATAAATCAGTTAAAACCTGGTCAGAGACCATTTACTTTGCTAGATTATTTTCCAGATGATTTTTTAATAATGGTAGATGAATCACATGTTAGTTTACCTCAAGTTAGAGCCATGTATAATGGAGATCAAGCTAGAAAGAAAAATTTAGTAGATTTTGGTTTTAGATTACCGTCTGCATTAGATAACAGACCTCTAAAATTTGAGGAATTTGAGAAAAAAATTAATCAAGTATTATTTGTAAGCGCAACACCTGGACCATATGAGAAAGAACATGCTGAAAATGTAGCAGAACAAATAATTAGACCAACAGGTTTATTAGATCCAGTGATAGAAGTAAGACCGATAGAAAATCAAATAGATGATTTAATGAAAGAAATAAGAAAAGCTGTAAAAACAAATACCAGAGTCTTAGTTACAACACTTACTAAAAAAATGTCAGAAGACTTAACTAATTATCTTAAAAATGCAGGCATAAAAGTAAGATATTTACATTCAGATATAGTTACCATGGAGAGAATGGAAATAATCAGAGATCTTAGACTAGGTAAGTTTGATGTGCTTATAGGAATAAATTTACTGAGAGAAGGATTAGACCTACCAGAAGTATCATTAGTAACCATATTAGATGCAGACAAAGAAGGATTTCTTCGTTCAGAAACATCCATGGTACAAACAATAGGTAGAGCAGCTAGAAACTCAGAGGGAAAAGTTATCATGTATGCAGACAAAATCACAGGTTCTATGGAAAGAGCCATAAAAGAAACAGATCGTAGAAGAGCTATACAGCGAGCATATAATGAAGAACATGGAATAATACCAATGACCATAAAGAAAAACGTCAGAGACGTCATAGAAGCATCCAAAGCAGCAGAAGATTCCGATACATACGGCAGAAAATCCAAGAAGAAAAACAAAAAAATCAAGCCTGGAGAATTAGCAAACATGAGCATAAGAGACCAAATCATAGAACTCGAAAAAGAAATGTTCAAAGCCGCAGAGAATTTAAAATTTGAGAAAGCAGCCGAGCTAAGAGATGAAATCAATCTACTAAAAAGAAGTGAATAGATGAAAAAATGTAAGCAAATTTAAAATTCCATGTGTAGCAATGAAAAAAACAAAAAGAGAATTTAAAATTTGAGAAAGCAGCCGAGCTAAGAGATGAAATCAATCTACTAAAAAGAAGTGAATAGAAATAAAAATGTAAGCAAATTTAAAATTCCATGTGTAGCAAGTTTGCTTTTTATGGAGTAAGTAATAAAAATATACTAATGGAGAAAATATGAATAAAATAACAATAAAAGGTGCAAATGAAAACAACTTGAAGAAAGTTGATATAGAAATACCGAGAGATAAACTAGTAGTATTTACAGGAGTTAGTGGTTCAGGAAAAACATCATTAGCCTTTGATACAATATATGCGGAAGGGCAAAGAAGATATATGGAAAGCTTATCTTCATATGCTCGTATGTTTATAGGAAACATGGAAAAACCCGATGTAGAAAAAATAGAGGGATTGTCGCCTACCATAAGTATTGATCAAAAAACTACAAATAGAAATCCGAGATCAACAGTAGGAACAGTAACAGAAATATATGATTACTTAAGATTATTATATGCAAATATAGGTAAACCATATTGCCCAGAATGTGGAAAACCAATAACATCAATGACAGTCGATCAGATAACAGAGCAAGTTCTTAAATTATCAGACAGGACAAAGCTACAGATTATGGCTCCTATAGTTAGAGGAGAAAAAGGAACTCATGCTAAGGTACTTGAAGACATGAAAAAAGAAGGATTTGTTAGAGTTCGTATAGATGGGGATATGTATGAATTAGAAGATAATGTTAAACTGTCTAAAAATAAAAAACATAACATAGAAATAGTAATAGATAGACTTATAATTAGAGAAGGCGTAGAAAAAAGATTGACTGATTCTATAGAAACCGCTATAAAATTTGCAAAAGGATTAGTGCTGATAAATGTAATAGATGGTGAAGATATGCTTTTAAGTACAAATTTTGCCTGTGTAGATTGTGGTATAGCATTTGGAGAGATTACATCTAGAATGTTTTCATTTAATAGTCCTTTCGGCATGTGTATGGATTGTAATGGATTAGGTATGACAAAAAAGATCGATCCTGATTTAATCATACCAGATTGGAATTTAAGCATTGACCAAAAAGCTATCATATCTATAGGAAGTGATAAAAATGGATATTACTATCAGATGGTGAATGAATTAGCTAAAATACATAAATTTGCTATGAATAAACCTTTGTGTGAAGCGCCAAAAGAATTCATAGATGAACTTTTATATGGAACAAATGGAAGAAAACTGAAGTTCAATTATGTATCTAGATATCAAGGCGAAAGAATGATGGAAAGAGAATTTGAAGGCCTAATAAATAATTTAGAACGTCGTTATAGAGAAACCAACACAGACACTATGAGAGAGTGGATAGAACAATTCATGAAAAACGTAGAATGTAACACTTGTCATGGTGCTAGATTGAATAAATATTCATTATCAGTTAGAGTAGGTGGTTTGAATATTAGTGAAATGACAAGTTTATCAATAGAAGAATTAATTGCGTTTTTTGATGAATTAGAATTAACAGAAAAAGAATTGATTATATCAGATCAAATAGTGAAAGAAATAAGGTCTAGAATAGGATTTTTATATGATGTAGGATTGAGATATCTTACTCTTTCAAGAACTGCATCTACTCTGTCTGGTGGAGAAAGTCAGAGAATACGATTAGCAACTCAGATAGGAACTAGTTTGGTAGGAGTATTATATGTATTAGATGAACCGAGTATAGGATTACATCAGCGAGACAATGCCAAATTGATAAAAACTATGAGAAATTTAACAGAATTAGGTAATTCAGTTATAGTAGTTGAACATGATGAAGAAACTATGGAAGCAGCCGATTATATATTAGATATGGGACCTAGAGCCGGTGTTCACGGCGGTGAAGTCGTAAAATTTGGAACATTAGATGAAATAAAAGCGTGTGAAGAATCACTTACAGGGCAGTATTTGAGTGGAAAAAGAAAGATACCTACGCCATCTACTAGGAGAAAAGGAAATGGCAATTTTTTGGAGATAAAAGGAGCCAAACAAAATAACCTGCAAAATATTAACGTGAAGATACCATTAGGTGTATTTACAGCTATAACAGGAGTTAGTGGGTCTGGAAAAAGTACACTAATAAATCAAACTTTATATCCTGCTTTGCGAAAATATCTTCATAAATCTAGAGTTCAAATAGGAAGTGTAAAAGAAGTAAAAGGAATGGATAATGTAGATAAAGTTATATGTATAGATCAATCTCCAATAGGTAGAACACCTAGATCAAATCCAGCAACTTATACAGGAGTATTTGATCATATCAGAGATTTATTTGCTATGACTAATGATGCCAAAGAAAGAGGTTATAAAAAAGGACGTTTCAGTTTCAATGTTAAAGGTGGTAGATGTGAAGCCTGTAAAGGGGATGGAATAGTTAAAATTGAGATGCATTTCTTACCTGATGTTTATGTACCATGCGATATATGCCATGGAAAAAGATATTCTAGAGAAACTTTAGAAGTAAAATACAAAGGAAAAAATATATCGGATGTATTGAATATGACCGTTGAAGAAGCCTTAACATTTTTTGATACTATACCGAAAATTAAAAAGAAAATGCAAACATTATATGATGTAGGATTATCATATATTAAATTAGGACAGCCTTCTACTCAATTATCCGGAGGAGAAGCGCAGAGAATAAAATTAGCCTTTGAATTATCCAAAAGATCTACTGGTAAAACTTTATACATATTAGATGAACCTACAACAGGACTTCATTCATATGATGTGCATAAACTAATAGAAGTATTAGAAAAATTAGTTGATCAAGGAAACAGTGTGTTAGTTATAGAACACAACTTAGATGTGATAAAAAATTCAGATTATATTATAGATTTAGGACCGGAAGGTGGAGATGGTGGAGGATTAGTTGTTGCAAAGGGAACGCCAGAAGTAGTAGCTAAAAATAAAAAATCATTCACAGGACAGTATTTGCAAAAAATGTTAAATGATGATAGAATCTAACCATCAAATTTTATAATTTATAATGTGATAGGAGATAATAATATGAAAAACTTAAGAGGATTAACAGCGGTAGTATTATCATTGTTTATGATACTATCTATGACTACGCAAGCATTTGCAGTAGTAGATTTATCAGAAGTTGATGAAAAAACAGAGATGTTAGAAAAAATAGATGATATATTATCAAAATTATCATCAAAAATCACAAAAGAAGTTACTTCAGTACGAAATGGTTCTGTAGCTGGTGAGTGGCTAATCATTGCCTTAGCTAGAGGAGAACAGGAAGTACCAAAAGATTATTATGAAAAATATTATGCAAATATTGAGAAATTATTAAAAGATGAAGAAGCTATTTTATCCAAAAATAAATTCACTGAATATTCTAGATTGATAATGGGATTATCATCTATAGGAGTAGATTCAAGAGATATAGCGGGTTATAACTTGTTAGATTATTTGAAAGATGTAGATAAAATAACTATTCAAGGAATAAACGGACCTACTTTTGCACTTATAGCATATAATTCAAATAATTATGAGTTTCCTAAATTAGATGAAAAAAATAATATTACAGCTACAGAAGATAATTTAATTAAATATATATTAGAACAGCAGTTTGATGATGGTGGATTTGCACTTAGCAAAGGTTTTAATAGTATAGATGTAGATATAACTTCTATGGTATTACAAGCCTTGAGTAATTATCAAGACAGAGATGATGTTACAGAAGCTATAAAAAAATCACTAATAAAATTATCTGATATGCAAAAAGATGATGGAAGTTTTATGTCTTGGGGAGATAAAAATTGCGAGAGTACATGTCAAACTATTATTGCTCTAACAAGTTTAGGCATCAATCCTAGACAAGATGAGAGATTTATAAAAGGTGATGTGAATTTGATAGATAATTTGATTGATACTTTTTATGTAGATGGACAAGGATTCAAACATGTATCTAAAGGTACAGTTGATCAGATGGCTACTGAACAAGCTATGTTAGCTCTTACTAGTTATAAAAGATTTTTGCAAGATAAAAATAAAATCTATGATATGACAGATGCTGTAAAACAAATAAATTCTGATGATCAAGAATCTGTAGAAGAAAAAATTGAGTTTATCAATAAATTTACAGACATAGAAAATCACAAAAAGAAAGAATTCATAATAAAACTTGCTGCAAATGGTATAGTTAACGGAAAAGGTCAAAAAGATATATTTGCTCCTGATGAGTATATTACAAGGGCTGAAATAGCAAAGATAGCTGTAGTAGGAATGAAACTAACAGAAGAAACCACAGATAAATTTACAGATGTAGATAGTTCAAAATGGTATGCTGCATATGTAGGTGCATGTGAAAAAGCTGGTTTAGTGACTGGAGTTGAGCAGGAAGATGGATATGTATTCAATCCTACAGATAATATTACTATACAAGAAGTTGCAGCTATAGTTATGAGAGCGGCAGAAAAATTAGGAGAGAGTGATCAGATATCAAATTCAGAAATATTGACATATCTATGTGGATTTAGTGATTATGGAAAAAGTGCTAAATGGGCTAGAAAATCATTAGCTTTATGTTTGAAAAATGAATTTATGCCAGATGAAGCACTTACACTTAGACCAACTGAAAATGCAACTAGAGCAGAAGTAGCAGAGATGTTTGCAAATATGCTGACTAAATTTAAAATGATAAAAGATGTTAAATAAGTAGTGAAATAATTAGTAAAACTAATAATGTGAAGAGTATATTGTATTTATAATTTTGTCTAACTGTAATAAAATTAAAAATATATCTTTACAAAAACGTTATTTAATGATAGAATGATTTTTGTAATTGAATAGATATTTGTGATTTCATAATTGTATAGATTATGTTTTTGAACAAGGAAATCAGGTTAGAACCCTGGACGGTACCGCCGCTGTATGTGCAGAGAATTATACTATGACGAAAGTCAGTCACTGAGAAATCGGGAAGGCAGTGTAATTTGTATATTGGATAAGTATATATTTATCTAATAATATGCATGAGTCAGAAGACCTACAAATTGGAAATATTAAAATGCAGAAATTCGGCTGTGACTGACCATATCTTGGTTGTCACAGCTTTTTGATTGTAAACAAGTTTAATTCGTGTTTAAATTTAACTTGTATTTAATTAAAGAAGTGTTTAAAACATGGCTGCTTTTTATATGACAATTTATAATCACAAATATATATTTGTGATTTTTTTTATGTAAAATTTTAGGAGGAGAAATGTTACAGACAAAATTTAAGAGTATATTGGCCATATTATTATCATTTATGATGATAGTAACAATGTGTCCAACAGAAGCCTTTGCAGAAGGCTCAAGTTCAGTTCCAACACATAAATCAGTGATAGTTAGGATTGAACAATTAGAAAAGACAGACTTAGCACCTGAGCGTGTTACATTTAATGATGGAGATACGGCTTTAGATGTGTTAAACAAAGTGGCAACTTGTCAAGAGACAAACGGCTTTGTTTCTAAAATCAATGGGTATCCAGACGAATCATTAGAAGGTGTAAATTGGATGTTCCGAGTAAATGGTGAAACTCCAATGATGGAAGATGGGAAAAAAGGTTATACTATAGCTGACTATCCTGTTAAAGAAGGCGATTATATTGAGTTTTACTCAATTATATATAAAGCAAATATGAATTCTAAATATGCTAAATTTGAACAAAGACAATATCAAACACAAGCAAATGTTCCGGTTAAAGTTGTATTAAAACAAGCTGTGAACTCTAGTGCAAATTTAAGCGAAAAAACAGAATTTGGAATAGTAAATGGTGGAGAAATATTACTTTCTGAAAAAGATGGAAAAAATCCAACCATAGCATCTAAAATATATACAGCATCTTCTACAGGTGAAGCAACTTTAGTATTTACTGAGCCAGGGGAATACACCATATCAGCTAGATATTTAGATGTAGTAAAATCGTATAATAAAATTACTAGGCCTTATGCAACAATAATAGTAAATGTACCTAGTCAAAATCAAGGTCATATAGATGATGTAAGTGCAGCTAAAAGTGCTTTATCTTTAGCTACTGAAATCGATTCGGAAAATATAAGTCTTCCAATTGCTGGTCAAAATGAAACTATAATATCATGGAAATCATCAGATGAAGCAGTCATAAACACTTTAACTGGAGTAGTTACTAGACCTGCAAATGGTCAATCTGACGTTGATATAAAACTTACAGCAACGATAAAAAAAGGTGCTTGTACGGAAAGCAAAATTTTTGATGTTAAAGTAAAAGCATACACAGATGAAAATGATAAAAAAATATTAACTGACATATTAGAAGACCTACAATTTTATAAGATTAGTCCAATATATGGAACAGAAGCTAATGTTTTAACTATCTTTCAAGAACATGTAAATACTAAAACAGATAAAAATGTTATAGTATCATTAAAATCAAGAGATGAAGAGCATATAGATGCAAGTGGAAAAATAATAAAATGGTATGAAGATATAGAAAAGCATACTACTGCAACTGTAAAAAATCTTAATACGATATTTGAATTAACTTTGAATTCAAGTAAGGTAGAAAAATCATATACTGTTAGACTACCTTATGATGAATCTATAGTAATTGCTAGCATGAAAGAAACAGATGGTAAATATCTAATAGGTGATTCTTTTAAAGATAAAAATACGGACCTTGATAATATTACATCAGATCTGATATTACCAGAGCAAGCAGGAGAGAAAAAAGCTGAAATTTCATGGTCTACTGATTCTCCATTCATAGTGATAGAATCTAAAGTTACCATAGATGAAGATAACAATATGTTCCATGCAGCTAAAATAATTACTCCAGCTGAAGATACTGCTGCAGTATTAACTGCAAAACTGACATATAGATGGGATTCAGGTAGAAAAATATCATATAGTAAGGATTTTAACTTAATCATAAAAGCTGCAGATCAAGCTCAAAAAGAACTTGTAGCAAAAGAATTGCAAGCGAAAATAGATGAGTTATTTCCTATAAATGATATAACATATTCTAGATTAGAGAAAAGTGGATTTCATTTTGCTGATGATTACAATAATAATGGAATAATGTTTAACTTCAATATACCAAATGAAAAAAGAAATTTAATAGATGAAGGCATATTGATGGATTGGACATCAAGCAACACAGATGCCTTTTCATTTAAAGAGACTTACAATTCAAATTTAGACAAGCACTATAAATCATTCTTAGCAGACGTAGTTAGACCTAATATAGGAGAAGATGCTGCTAGTTCAGATTTAACTATAACATTAGAAAAAGATGGTGTTAAAAAATCTGTTGTTTATACTATCAAAGTGGCTCCATTAACTGAGCAAGAAATTGATAAAGAAGTAGCCTTGCTAGAAAAAATCAAAACTGAATTTTGGAATGGTATAAAAAATACAAATACTGATAAAAATTCAGTAGAAGCTGATCTTGAAGATTTTGATGAAATATATGAATCATCAGATGGTCAATTGGTTTGGGTTAGATCTTTAAGAGATACAAAAGGACTAGGTTTCACTGTAGATGAAAATGGTGAACTTAGCGAGCAAATAAGTCATAAGTTTAAATTTAGTGAACCAAATCTAATAAATGCTTTTAACTTTAAAATAACAAGCAAACCTTCAGTAGATAAAGAAATAAGATTAACAACATTTTTAACAAGCAATCTACTAGGAAAATATGCAAATATATACACTGATAATGCAAAACTTAATAAATTATATAAGCATGAAGTAAATTTTGATATGACATTGAAATCTGAAAAAACATCAGGTGGAAATAAAGATGAAAACATATCATATGCTATAAAAACAGCTCCTAGTAAAATTGTTTATAATGTAGGAGAAGAGTTTGATGCAAGCGGATTAGTTATAGAAAAGACAGTTAAGGTAGAAAGTAAGGCTGACATAGTAACTGAAATAGACTATGCTAGTAATAAAGATGCTTTTACATTTGCTCCTGCTTTAGGAGAAAAATTAACAGTATCAGTTACAGAGATAAATATCAGTTATGCATCGAATAATTTTAAGCAAGCTATTACTGTAAATGAAATAGAAAGTCCTCAAGAAAAACTAGAGAAATATTTAAATGAAAAGTATACAGATAAAGCAGTATATTCAAATGATGGAAGCATAAGTTTTGATAATATAACTAAAGAACAATTGATGATAAAAACTGAAAAATCGTGGGGCAGTGATTACAAATCTATTTGGACTTCATCAAATGAAGAAGTTATAAAAAATCCTCCTTCATCAAGTTATTCATTTGTTAAGGTGATTAGGGGTGAAGAAGATAAAAATGTTACTTTAACAGTAACTCTTACTGATAAAAAAGATGAAAGTATAACAGCAAGTAAATCTTATGATTTAGTTATTAAGAAAATATCAGAAGAAGAAAAAACAGCTGAACTTGCAAATATTGAC
>Ga0193963_1000831_pt1 | contig 15808 bp, 16 predicted proteins | sample FB_6_MG_FD_140359 | JGI IMG/M metagenome (GOLD analysis project Ga0193963, IMG submission 140359) | Microbial mat bacterial communities from the Broadkill River, Lewes, Delaware, United States - FB_6_MG | ecosystem: Environmental > Aquatic > Freshwater > River > Microbial mats | place: USA...
ATTTTCTCCATTTTAACAGTTAAAGTATATTACTTTAACTGTCCTGCAAGTGCATCACCAAGTGTCATTGTAGACTCATCATTAACTGATTTTAACATATCTCTATCTTTTTGAGACGCTAATCTTCTTACTGATAATCTAACTCTATTTCTTTGCTTGTCAATATTAACAACAACAGCTTCAATTTCATCACCGATTTTAATTTCTTCTTCACCCTCTTCAGGTTTCATCATATCTTCTTTTCTGATAAGCCCATCAAGATTATTTTCAAGTTTAACAAAAATACCGAAATCTTTAATATCTTTAACTGTAGATTTAATGATATCACCATTATTGTGCTCTTTTTCAAATTTTTGTGCTGGAGAATCTTGTAGTGCTCTAACACTTAAAGAGATATTTTCTTTTTCAGTATCAATTTTGATAATTTTTACTTCAATCTCATCACCTTTTTTGTAAATATCTTTACATTTAGCTGTTGATTCCCAGTTTGCTTCTTCATTATGTAAAAGACCGTCAACAGTTCCAAGGTTAATAAATGCACCAAAGTCAGTTAATGTAGCAACAGTACCTGTAATTACATCACCTGTTTTATTTTCTTTAATAAATGTTTGGAATGGTTTTGGTTGTAAAGATTTTAAACTTACTCTTAATCTTCTTTTATCACAATCTAAATCGATAACTTCAACGTTAATTTCCTGACCAATTTCTAAGTAATCTTTAGGATTTTTAACATTTTTATTATGACTAATTTCTGAAATATGTAATAAACCTTCAATATCATTTCCTAAGTCAACAAATGCACCATAAGATTCAAAGTTAGAAACAGTAACAGTAATTGTATCTCCAGTTTCTAAAGCATCTCTCATCTCTTCCCATGGGTTTGCTAAAGCTTCTTTGATTGATAAAGATAAATGACCTTTTTCTTTGTCATAAGATTTCATAACAGCTATAACTTCATCACCTTCTTTGTAATATGCAGATGGATTAACTGGACCTTTGTATGAGATTTCATTGTAGTTAACTAAACCATCAATTCCACCTAAATCTACGAACATACCATAGCTAGTAATTTTTTTAACGATACCAGTTTTTGGTTCATTATTTTCCATTAATTCAGCTATTTTTTCTTCTTTATTTTTTTGAGCTTCTTCGATTAGTTTTCTTCTAGAAATAACGATACTAGATGTTTCTGGTTTTGCTTTAAGAACAACTGCTTTGATTTTTTTACCAACTGCTCCAACAGCTTTTAAGAAACCTTGCGCCATTGGCATGAAGTATTCCATACCTTCTTCATCTTGAACGATAAATCCAGCTCTTGGTTTAACAGATGTTACAATACCTTCTACTATAACATTTTCTGGTTCTTCACCATGTTGTGCAAAAAATTCATCAAACTTAGCTTTTTGTAAAACTTTCTTGTAAGATAAAGATAAGTTTTCACCTCTTGTACCTACGATCATAACAGTGATTGTATCACCCACAGAATACTTAACTGTACCGTCTGTATTTGTAATTTCACTTAAAGGAATTCTACCCTCTTTACCTGCTATACTTACTACAAAGTTCTCATCATTTATGATTACTATTTCACCATCAGTAACTGAATTTGTCTCAGTGTTCTTTTCGCTTTCCTCCAACATTGCTGCGAAGTCTTCACCCTCTATTTCAAAATCTTCAAATTTCATTTGCTTGCCTACCCTTTTGTTTTTTATGTGGCGATTATACCGAAATTTGACTTAATTTTTTTTATAGTTAAATGTTTTCTATTTTTTCTATGACTTTTTGTATGATCCAATCAGGTGTAGATGCTCCAGCAGTAACACCACAAATCTCTTTATTCTGAAACCATGTATCTTCTAATTCTGTTTCATCTTCAATTAAATAACTAACACAATTCTCTTCAGATATATTAAATAATTGTTTTGTATTAGACGAGTTTTTACCACCAATTACTACCATAATATCTACTTGGTCAGAAAGTTCTCTTGTTGCTGCTTGATTTTCAAATGTAGCATCACAAATAGTATTAAAAACTCTTACTTCTTTATATCTAAGTATCAAATTATTAACAATATCTAGATATTTTTCTTTTTGTTTAGTAGTTTGTGCTACTGTAGCAATTTTATCATATTTGAAAACAATTTGGTCTAATTCTTTTGGACTAGGGACAACGTGTACATCATCTCCGTAACTTTTTACACCTTTAACTTCGGGATGATCTTCATCTCCAAAAATTACGATACTGTATTTGTCTTCTGACATTTTCTTTACAATTTGTTGTGGAGTTGTTACAAATGGACAAGTTGCGTTTATAACTTTTGTATTATTTTGTTTTAATTCTGCTAAATCATTTTTGGGAATACCATGTGTACGGATAATTACCGTATCATTAGCTTTTGCTTCCTCAATACTTTCATATAAACCTACATTAAAGTCTTTTTGTAATCTATTGATTTCTTTTTGATTATGGATGAGTGGTCCCATTGTTGCTGAATTTTTATGCTCTTCTGCTATTTTAATTGCTCGTTTTACACCGAAACAAAATCCATAATGAGATGCTACTTTTACTTTCAATTTTTATCCTTTTAATGATGTTAGAATATCAGTAAAATTAGGAAAAGATGTTTCTATACATTGTGTATCTTCAATATTCATGCCACATAGTAATCCCGCAATTGCAAAACTCATTGCAATTCTGTGATCGCCATGTGAGTTGATCGTAGCTTTAGTTAATTTAGAATTACCATTGATTTCATAGCCATCTTCAAATTCAGTATATGTTACACCACATTTTTTAAGATTAGTTACAACAGCAGTTATTCTGTCACTCTCTTTTACTCGTAACTCTTTTGCATTTTTTACTATACTTTTACCATTTGCAATAGACATTGCAATACTCAATGCTGGAAGTTCATCAATTAGCCATGCAATATTTGAATCAACAGTTACACCATTTAACTCATTATGTTCAACTATAATATCTCCAATAGGTTCATACACATCTTCTGTTTTAATATATGATAGTTTTGCACCCATTTTTTCTAAAACTTTATATGCTTCTATTCTTGTTGGATTTAATGTTACATTTTTTAATGTAACTTTTGAGTTAGGCGTAATAGCTGCTGCTACAGCAAAGAAAAATGCAGATGATGGATCTGTAGGTACAGTAATATTAAGAGGTTTTAATTTACCTTTTAATGGTTCTATCTCTATCCATCCATCTTTATTAGTGTTTATTGAAGCACCCATACCATTTAACATTCGTTCAGTATGATCTCGGCTTAATAAATCTTCTTTATAATATGATTTTTCATCACTTTGTATTGCAGCTAAAATGAGTGCAGATTTTACTTGTGCTGAATCTATTGGACTATGATATTTAAATGAGTCTAGTTTTGCTCCTCTAATATGAAGAGGTGCTTTATTACCATTTTCTCTACCATCAATGGAAGCGCCTATATTACGTAATGGATCTGCTACTCTTTTCATTGGTCGTGATCTTAAGTATTTATCACCAGTTAGGATAAAACTACCTTCAATTCCAGCTAATAAACCGGCATAGAGTCTCATTCCAGTTCCTGCATTTCCACAGTCAAGGATATCATCTGGTTCACTTAAAGTCTCTGGAGGTGTAATTGTAATGATACCTGTTTCTTTATCATCTTCAATCATCGCACCTAGTTTTTTTGCAATTCGTAAAGAATCCATTGTATCTTCACCACGAAGATAATTTTTAATTACTGATGGCTGATCACTAAATAAACTAAACATAGCACATCTATGTGAGATAGACTTGTCACTTGCTATATTATCTATAACAATATCAAATGCTTTATTCAGTGGTGATATGTTTAGTTGTTCCATTATCTTAAACCTATATTTAAATCTTTTTCTAATTTCGCTAGCACTTTATCCATTATCTCATTTATATCACTTTCTTCAAAAGTTTTAGTTTCTGATTGTAAGATAAATTTAATAGTTAAACTTTCATTTTCTCCTAGCTTATCATCTGTATAAATATCAACTAGATTAAATTGTTTAATCTCATTTATTTTTAAAGAATTAATAGCTTTTTTAATATTTTTATATTCTAAATCTTTTGGAGTAATAATACTTAAATCTCTTTTTGATGATTGAAATTTTGATATATTAGTGGCAATAATTGTTTCATCATTTAATAAATCAAAATTAATTTCAGAAATAAATGTATCATTTGAAATATCAAAATCTTTTGCAACAGTTGGATGTACTTTATATAGATGACCTATTACTTTTCCATTTTTTATAATTGAGGCATTTTGGTAAGGGTGAATAAAATCATTATCAATTTTCTTCATTGTTTCTAGTTCAAATTCACCAATTATATTTGATAGTTTTTGTGCAAAATTAAAAAAATCAATATTTAAAGGTTTTGCTTTGTTTGCAATAGATTCTGCTTCAGCCTCTCCACTAAATATAAAACCTAATGTTTTTGTCTCTTCTCTATTTTTATTAAATATAGTACCAATTTCAAATAATCCAATTGATTTATATCCTTGTTTTGCATTGTGTGAAACTGCTTGTGCAAAGTTTAATGCCATAGTCGTTCTAAAAGTATTAAGTTCATGTACAATTGGATTTAAAATTTCTTTCTTTTTCATTACCGTAGGGAACTTGTATTTTTCTAACAGTTCTTTATTTGTAAACACATATGTTAATGTTTCAAAAAAACCATTTTCAATTGCTTTTGTTCTTATTTCATTTTTAAGTATTAACTTATTTGAAGTATCGTTTATGTTGTTTAATTCTTTGATCTCTAAAGGTTTTGATTTGATTTTATCAATACCGATCATTCTAACGATCTCTTCTGTTACATCTGCAATATTTTTAATGTCATGTCTAAAAACAGGTATTGTTACATTGATTGTATTTTGACCGTCTTGTTTTACAAAAAATCCTAATGAGGTAAGAATCTGACTTACCTTACTTGGTGTTATATTTTGACCAATTATAGAGTTTAATCTTTTGTTATTTACATTTATAGTCGTAGGTGATACATCATTTATAAAGTTTTTACTTCCATTATAAATAGTAGCACCATTTTGTGATAGTAATGTGATAATAGCATCTATTCCACTTTCTAAATTTGGTTCACTTCCTCTTGATGCTTTATAGTAAATATCACCTGTTTTTTTCTTTTTATCAAAAACATTTTGTGATAATTGTTCAGGATTAACATAACTAGCTTCGATGATAACTTCATCAGATAGTTTTTCAATTTTTCCTGTTTCAATTCCTATTGTGCTTACAAGAATTTCTCCATTAACAGTATCAAAACCATCCTCATCTTTACTTATACTTAAAGTAGATAACTTATCTGTTTGTTCATTTGCAACAGCTTGTGTATAAACATTTAATAATACTCCTGAAGCATGTGTCGTATAAGCTATAGCAGTTTCGATGTCTGTATCTTTTAGTTGTGATACAGTTGAAGCTCTTAAATTATGTAATAAGTCTAGTTTAAAATTTTCGATAGATGCTGCTTTGTAAATTAGATTTGATTCACAATTCATATCAAAAGTAACATCAAAAACTTGACCAATACCTTTGTTATTACTGTTTACAACAGAGTCGACATTTTTCATAGGGATATTAAAGTATGTACTTAATTCTCGAGCAACTCCATTGATACTTAAACAATCACCTCTATTAGCTGTTAATTCTATTTCAATAACTTCATCATTGATTAAAGAATATTCATTTAATTCTTTACCAATTTTTAATTCGCCAATTGAATTATCGAGTTCCATAATTCCATCATTTACTTTAGGTAAACCAATTTCCGTAGAACTACAAATCATACCATTTGATGGTACTCCTCTAAGTTCTGCTTTTTTAATTTTAAAATCTTCACCTAAAATTGCACCTACAGTTGCTACTGCAACATATTGTCCTGCATCAACATTTTTTGCACCGCAAACAATTTGTTCAATTTTACTACCAATGTCTACTTGACAAACATTTAACTTATCAGCATCTGGATGTTTCTCTTTAGATTTTACAAAACCAACTACTACATTATTTGGTATTAAAGTTCTATTTGTACTATCAACCTCTAATCCAATAGAGTTTAAAGCTTTACACATAGAAAGTGTACTAATTTTTGAAATATCAATATATTCTTGTAACCATTGTCTTGTAACTATCATCTGAACTGTCCTAAAAGTCTAATATCACTTTCAAATAGAGATCTTAAATCTCCTATTTTATGTATAAGCATAGCAAATCGTTCAATTCCTAAACCAAATGCATAACCACTTACTTCTTCATACCCAACTGCTTTGAATACATTTTCATCTACGATTCCACATCCAAGAACTTCTAACCAACCTGTATGTGAACAAACTCTGCATCCACAGCTTTTTCCTGTTGATTCATCTTTACAAAAAATACATGAGATATCAACTTCAGCAGAAGGTTCTGTAAATGGGAAAAATGAAGGTCTAAATCGAACTTCAACATCTCCAAACATATGCTGTAAGAACTCTTCCATTACAAATTTTAAATTTGCAAATGAAACTACACCTTCTTTTTCAACAACTAAACCTTCAATTTGATGAAACATTGGGGTATGTGTTATATCAAAATCTTTTCTAAAAACAGTACCTGGAGCTATCATTCTAATAGGTGGTTTTTGACTCATCATCGTTCTAATTTGAACAGGAGAAGTATGAGTTCTTAAAACTGCACCATCATTACAATAAAAAGTATCTTGCATATCACGTGCAGGATGATACTTTGGTAAATTTAAAGCTTCAAAATTGTGAAAATCATCTTCAACTAAAGGACCCTCTTCAACACTAAAATTAAGATTTTGGAAATATGTAGTGATTTGATTTAAAGTATCAGCAACAGGATGCTTAGCCGCATTATTTAAATTTGGTGTAAATTTAGTCACATCAATTTTTTCAGATTCTAATTGAATTTCTAATTCTTTTGCCATTAAAATTGTTTTGTGTTGCTCTAAAGCACTATTAATTTCTGTTTTTTGTTTATTTAAATTTTGTGCAAATGCTTTTTTTTCATCATTTGGTACACTTTTCATTTTAGCAAATTCTAGTGTTAACACACCTTTTTTCCCTAAAATATCTACTCTTAATTGTTCTAATTGTTCTAAAGATTCACTAGTGTTTATCTTCTCTATCCAATCTTGCAAATGTATCTCCTATGGTGATTATTTATAATATAATCTATAATAATTTGCGATTATACACAAAGTCTCATTACAGTTTGGTAATGCGTACTTTTATCTTGGATTATGTGAAAAGATGGAATAATCTATTTATCATGTTAAAATAGTGATACTTAATTAGGAGTTAGTTGATTAAATATGAAAATAATTGAAGAATTAGAAAAGAAAATAAAATTATCTACATCTCGTATTGAATTAGCAAAAAAACAATTAAAAGATAACGAATCAGGTGAGAGAAAACTTTCATTTATGGTGGTTGCTTCTACAGAATTAAATATTGAAAAAAATACATTTCTTTTAAATAAATATAAACAAAAACTAAGAAAATTACAGTCTCAAGATATAAAACAATTGTCAATTGATGAAAAAAACAAAGAGTTTATACGTCATTCAAATTATTTTAAATATCAAGCTCAAAGGGTAAAACATACAAAAGGAAAAACTCAAGATGAAATTGATGCTGCTTTATCAATTTTAGAAGATATTCCGGAAGAGATACAACTAGAAGATATAGAAATATTTGAAATATCTCATAAAAGTAATGAATTATATTTAGATATTCATTCTGATTTAGATGAAGAATTGATTGAAATTAAAAGTGAATTTTTAGATTTAGTTCAGGGGCATTTTAATGAAACTAATAATGAACTAAAACTTTTAAATTATCGGATACCAATTATTATTTTACAGTTAAGAATTCTGATAAAAAATATAAGAGAAAATATTGAAGACTCAAAACTAAATAAACAAGGTTTTTCTGGTCTTCCAAAGTTTGAAGATTGGTGGATCCATGAATTATGGAATAGTCATCAGGCTTATATGGGGCTTTTTAGATGGAAAAAAATCGTTTTAGATTTATGCATTAGTAGTGAACAAAAAAGAGCTTTTGAGATAATTTTTAAAAATTGGATTTTAGTAAAAAAAATATTGAATGTTAAAGGTGGTTTTGCTTATTTTTATAACTACGCATTTGATGAAATGATTTTCAAATATGCAGAACTTGAAGATGAACACGATGAATCAAATCTAATATCTATGAAAGATATAGTTGAAACTTTAACACAAAAAGAAGATTTTGTTACTGTTTCTAGTGATCATAATATTCTAACACCTTATATGAAATTTAAAATTGAAAAGCAACAAGAAAATGAAGATAAGGACAAATCATAATGATTACAATGATTGCTTTAGAAAAAATAATAAAAGATTTAGAATTACGTATAGTTATTGCAAAAGCACAATTAGCTAGACATAATTCAGGAGAAGAAAAATTATCTTTACTTGGAGAATCTTCTGCTGAAAATAGTTTAGAAGAACACGGCCCATTGTTGATAAAATATAGAGATAGGATGAAAGAGTTTGAAAAGATTGAAAAACTTGATTCTTATGAACATAGAAGATTAAGAGCTGCAATAGAGAGAAAAAAATATTATAAATACAATAAAATAAAAAATACTGTAAAACAAAAAAAACAAAAATTTAGAGATAATGATGAGCGTATTGAAGCAGCGATGATTATAGATGAATTACCTGAAGATATTATGTTAGACAATAAAGAATTTTATGAAATAACATTTAAAAACATGGAACAATACCTTACATTCTCTGATGATGCAGAAAAAAACTTATTATCAATTCAAGATGAGTTTAATAATTTAATAAAAGGTTTTACTGATGAAAATATTAAAAGTTTAGAACTTTTAAATCATATGATACCTATTTTAATTTTTCATCTACATTCATTTGTTAAAGATATTATAGATTATAAAAATAGTGAGTTAGAAGGTGAATTTACGGAATTAGATTTCTTTCCTAAATATCATGATTGGTGGATTAGTGAACTATGGGAAAGTCATATTGCATATTTTTCGTTAATTAAGTGGAAAAAAAGTGTTAAAAATTCTTGTTTGACAGATAATCAAAAAAAAGCTTGGAAAATAATATTTAACAATTGGATTTTTGTTAAAACACTTGTGAGTGAAAAATCGGAATTAGCATTTGAGTATCAATATATTTTAGATAACCTTGTAAAGAAATATGCTCACTTAGAATCGGAATTAGATACAAAAATAGTAAATAATATGAAAATTGAGATGAAAGAATTTATTGAACAAGAAGATCTTTTATTATTAAGTTCACAACATCATGTATTGACACCATATATAAATTATAAGATATCAAATAAAAAAAACTTGTAGAAAGAAGCTATTTTTTTGACTAACTTCTCCCTTATTATTCTTTAGCTATACTTATAAGTATAAAATAACAAGGAAAATAATATGTGTATATTTTGTGACCTTATAGAAGGCAAAATACCTAGTACAAAAATATTAGAAAATGATAACTTTTTAGCTTTTGAAGATATTAATCCACAAGCTAAAATTCATGCTCTAATTATACCAAAAGTTCATATTCAATCATTTAATGAGATGACTCCAAATGTAATGTCTGAGATGACAACATTTATTCAAGAAGTTGCATTGACATTGGGTGTAAAGAGTGATGGATACCGACTTATTACAAATATTGGGCAACATGGAAATCAAGAAGTAAAACATATACATTTTCATCTTTTAGCTGGTGAACAGTTAGGAAGATTAGTTTAATGCAAGTTTTTGGAAAATTCAAAGAGGTACATGACTTAGAATATATGGTTAAATCGTATCTTTATATTCCTCTAAAAAATGAGAATAATGAAGATATAGAAATAGATGAGTCAGAACTTAATGTATTACTTAAAAAGAAAAATAAAAATGTAGCAGGAACAGTTTTTTTATATAATCCTTGTAATGCACCAATTGATTTAAAAGTAAATGAAAAGCTTATCAATCAGGGGTTTAGCTTTGATGATAAATTTTATGAAGTTCATGTAGAAAATGAAGTTCGAATATTAGGAAGAAATTTTAAGAGATATCGAGGACAACTCGTAGAGATAAAATATCTTTTTAATTATAATAAAGAAAACATTGAACCTACATCTGTACTAGAAGTATTTGATATGGATTTAGGAAAACTTCAAACTAATCAATTAACAGTTTTTGCAAAAAATGATAATTTTCACGATGCAAAAAACATAAGTTACAATGGGAAATTTATATTTTTTGCTTGGGGTCATAAATTTGATAGACATCACAATGAGATATCTTTGTATGCTTCAAATATAGCACAATGGGCTAAAAAGTCTGGAAAAGAGATCGGTTTTATTTATGATAGAGTAAAAGATGAAGCTGATAGTTTTGAATATACAAGATTCTTTAAAGCAACAAGTTTTGGTAAATTACGTTTAGTGATTCCACCCGCAATAGAAGCGGTTTTTTCAAAAGAAAAAATCGAACCATATCGTATATAAAAAGGTTTAGTGTATATGAAATGGCAAATCTCCAAACAGTTTGACTTTTGTTATGGTCATAGAGTTTGGTCACAAGAATTAAATACAGAATTTTCTTTAGATGATTGTTTAATGTGTCGGCATTTACATGGTCATCAAGGGAAAGTATTGGTTCATATGGAGAGTGAAAAACTAGAAAACGGCATGGTTACAGACTTTAAACATCTTAACTGGTTTAAAAAGTTTCTGGATGATACAATCGACCATAAGTTTATAATAGACATTAATGATCCATTATTTCCTACTTTACTACCTCATTATAAAGAGAAAGATAATTTAATTTCAATGAGTGAAAATTATAAAATACCAAATTTAACGATAGTAAAAGATGAAGATTTACATATTAAAGAGATGTATGAAGGTTTTATTATTGTAGATTTTGTACCAACTAGTGAAAACTTATCAGCATGGTTATTAGAAATTGTCCAAAAGAAAATGTCTCAGATTGATATTAAAGTTTCTCATTTAGAGTACTTTGAAACACCTAAAAGTAGAAGTGTTGTTTATTCATAAAAGGTTACTAATTTAGATGTTAGAGATAAATGAAATATTCGGACCGACAATTCAAGGAGAGGGTAAATATACAGGAAATCCTTCTGTTTTTGTTCGCTTTGGAAAATGTAATATGCAATGCCCAGGTTTTGAAGTAGAATATGAAACACCAAGTGGAATTAAAAAATGTTCTTGTGACAGTTTTTATGCTTCAGATATAGCTTTTAGAGATGAATGGAAAAAATATAAAACATCAGAAGAACTTATTTTAGAGGTGTCAAAAATTTTACCTAAGTATACAGTTGATATTGTAATCACTGGTGGAGAGCCTCTTTTATATTGGAAAGATACAGAATTTCAAAAGTTTATGAAGCATTATGTCAATAATGGATGTAGGGTCACTGTTGAAACAAATGCTTCTATTGATATTGAACTATTTGAAACTTGGCATAAAGAAATTGTATTTTCAATGAGTGTTAAACTAAGTAATAGTGGTGAAAGTTTATCGAAGAGAGTAAATATCAACACCCTAAATAGTATAATTAAAATTTCTAAAGAAAGTTATTTGAAATTTGTGGTTGATAAAAAATTTATTGATAAAGCAACACTAGAAATAGATCAAATAATGCAAGAGATTTTACCTTGTGAGGTTTATTTAATGCCTTTAGGTGATACATCTGAAATAATTGATAAAAATAGTTTGAGTGTAATTGAATTAGCTTTAGAGAAAGGTTATAAGTATTCGGACAGACTTCATATTAGAGTTTGGAATAATCAAAGAGGTGTTTAATAAATGAAATATATAGTATTTTTAATTTGTCTTAGTTCTATTTTGTTTTCAAAAGAGTGTTATTACAATAAAGTGAATAATATTTGTTATTATAAGTATTTTAAAAAATCTAACATTCATGAGTCAAAAGCAAATGAAGAATATTATGTAACAAAGAATGGAAGAATATACACATTTGATAAAACAATAGAGGTAAAATTTAATAGTATAGGTGCCATCTTTACAATTTTAAACGATTTAGAACTAGAATTTGTTGATAAAATAAGAAAAGAGGTATATCTTTTTAAAGTTGCTGATAGACGAGATCTATTTCCTACTATATCAAAATTAAATAGATTAAAAACAGTTATGAAAGCACAACCTCATAGTCAACGAAAATATACAAAATCTTACATACGTGCACAAATAGAAGCAAAAAAAGCAAGGTTTGAAGCAGCTATGAAAAAAGCTAAAAAGAATATTGAAAATAATAAAACAAGGCCAGCAACACAACAAAGAAAAAATATTGGATTTGAGACTCCTGAAGTTGAAGAAAGTAAAGAAAAAAAATCATTTATGAAAGGAAATGCATATTAATTATGAGATTACCCGCAGAATGGGAAAGACAAGAGTTTGTGCAAATTGTTTTCCCTCATGAAAAGACTGATTGGAATGATTATTTAGAAGAATCTATTAATACTTTTGTAACAATTGTTAAAACGATTAGTAAATACCAAAAATGTTTAGTTGTTGCTAAAAATTTAGTATATATAAAATCACTATTTTCAAATAAAAAAAATCTTATTTTTGTTAAGATAGACAGTGATGATACTTGGTCAAGAGATTTTGGTGGGATTACTGTCGAGAACAACACAGATTTAACAATTTTGGATTTTAAATTTAACGCATGGGGTAAAAAATTTTCTTATAAATTAGATGACCAAATTACAAAACAACTAAAACTGAAAGGTTTACTAAAATCCTATAAACATAGATCAATACCTTTTGTATTAGAAGGTGGGGCTATTGAGAGTAATGGTGATGGTATTATTTTAACTACGACAAAATGTTTGATGGAAAAAAATAGAAATCCACACTTTACGCAAAATACAATTCAAAAAAAACTTGTTGAATATTTAGGTGCTAAAAAAGTATTGTGGTTAAATAGTGGTTATTTAGAAGGTGATGATACTGATAGCCATATCGATACTTTAGCTAGATTTGTAAGTACTGATACAATTGTTTATCAAAGTTGTGATGATAAAAATGATATTCATTATGTTGAATTACAAAATATGGAAAAAGAACTTTTAAACTTTACTCAATTAAATGGAAATAAATTCAACTTAGTTTCATTACCTTGGATTGAAGCGAAATATGATGAAGAAGATAGATTACCAGCTACATATGCAAATTTTTTAATTATAAACGATGCAGTTTTAGTGCCAACATATGAAGATAAAAATGATGAAAAAGCATTGAAAATTATAAAAAGTTTGTTTCCCAAAAGAGATGTTATTGGAATTGATTGTCAAACTTTAATTAGACAACATGGTAGTTTACATTGTGTGACAATGCAATATCCATCTTTAAATAAATAATATATATTTTAATTTCTAAGTTAATTATGTTAAAATTCACTTCATGAAAACTGCGCTAATACAACAAAAATACTATAATTCAAAAAATGAGACAATAAAACAAACTGTTTTAAAAATTAAAGAGGCTTCACAAGAAAATGCAGAGCTTATCATTTTACAAGAACTTCACCAAACACATTATTTTTGTCAAAATGAAAATGTTGATGTTTTTGATATAGCAAACACATGGAAAGATGATATAGCTTTTTGGTCAAATATTGCAAAAGAAAATGAAATAGTTCTAGTTACTTCTTTATTTGAAAAAAGAGCGGCAGGACTTTATCATAATACTGCAGTAGTATTTGAAAAAGATGGAACTATTGCTGGGAAATATAGAAAAATGCATATTCCTGATGATCCTGGGTTTTATGAAAAGTTTTATTTTACGCCAGGAGATCTTGGTTTCGAACCTATAGAAACAAGTGTGGGAAAACTGGGAGTACTTATATGTTGGGATCAGTGGTATCCCGAAGCAGCCCGTCTTATGGCTTTAAAAGGTGCTGAAGTATTAATATATCCAACAGCAATAGGCTGGTTTAAAAATGATAGTGAAAATGAAAAACAAAGACAACTTGATGCATGGATTGCAGTTCAAAGAGGTCACGCTGTAGCAAATGGAATACCTGTATTAACAGTAAATAGAGTTGGTTTTGAAGAAGATGATTCTGGAGTATTAGATGGAACCCAATTTTGGGGTAACTCTTTTGTTTTTGGTGCTCAAGGAGAATATTTGGCACATGCTAATCATCAAAATGAAGAAATTTTATATTCTTCTATAGACTTAAATAGAAGTGAAAATGTGCGTAGATGGTGGCCATTTTTACGAGATAGAAGAATAGAATGTTATAATGGCATAACTAAAAGATATATAGATTAAATTTAAAAGGGAAAATTATATGAAATTTACAGGAACAAATGTTTTAATTACAGGTGCAAGCAAAGGTATTGGAGCTGAGATAGCTAAAGAGTTAGCGAATTATGGTTTAAAAGTTTGGATTAATTATAGAAGTAAACCTGAATTAGCAGATGCTGTTAAAGCTGAAATTGAAAATGCAGGTGGTGTTGCTGCTGTAATTAAAGGTGACGTATCAGTTGAATCAGATTGGGCTGATATCATCAAAACAATCGTTGAAGCTGATGGTGCGATATCTTATGTTGTTAATAATGCAGGTATTACAAAAGATAAATTAGCAATAAGAATGAGTGTTGATGATTTTGATGATGTAATCAATGCAAATTTAAAATCTACATTCATAGGATGTAGAGATTCTTTAAAAGCAATGAGCAAAAAAAGATTTGGTTCAGTTGTAAATATCTCTTCAATTGTAGGAGAGATGGGAAATCCTGGACAAACAAACTATTCTGCTTCTAAAGGTGGGGTTAACACTATGACTAAATCATTTGCAAAAGAAGGTGCTGCAAGAGGAATTAGGTTTAATAGTGTTACACCAGGGTTTATTAGAACAGATATGACTGATGAATTAAAAGATGAAGTAAAAGAAGAATACACAAGAAATATACCACTTAAGAGATTTGGTGAAGCTAAAGATGTAGCAGATGCAGTAGCATTTTTATTAAGTGACCATTCATCTTATATCACAGGTGAAGTGCTAAAAGTTAATGGAGGATTATACGTATAAGGAGTAATTAAAATCACTCAAAAAGAATGATTTTAATGAAAGTATGCTATAATTACGAGAATTTTAATTAAAAAGGAAGAATTATGTTAGAAAAAGTAAAAGCAGTTGTTGTTGAGCAACTAGATTGTAATCCAGAAGAAGTAAAAGAAGATTCAAAATTTATTGAAGATTTAGGTGCAGATTCACTAGATGTTGTTGAATTAGTAATGGCATTAGAAGAAGAATTTGATATTGAAATTCCTGATGAAGATGCAGAAGGTATTTTAACTGTTGCAGATGCATTAAAATACATAGAAGATAATAAATAATTTTTCTAAATAATCCGGATAAGATTTATCTTATCTGGACGAGATATTAATTTAAATAAAGTTAAAAGTATTTTAATTTTATTTAAATTATAAACTATAAGTAATGGAGATATAAGATATGCAAAGAGTTGTAGTAACTGGTATAGGGATGATAAATTCACTTGGATCTAACGTTAAAGATTCGTTTAAAGCTATTGTAGACGGGCAAACAGGAATTGATACAATCACTTTATTTGATGCAAGTGATTTTTCTGCACAAATTGCAGGAGAAGTGAAAAACTTTGATCCAACAGCAATTATGGGAAAAAAAGAGTCAAAAAAAGCTGATAGATTTATTCAG
>Ga0193963_1000835_pt1 | contig 15771 bp, 16 predicted proteins | sample FB_6_MG_FD_140359 | JGI IMG/M metagenome (GOLD analysis project Ga0193963, IMG submission 140359) | Microbial mat bacterial communities from the Broadkill River, Lewes, Delaware, United States - FB_6_MG | ecosystem: Environmental > Aquatic > Freshwater > River > Microbial mats | place: USA...
GGAAGATTTGAATATATACCAGTACAATCTATGGAAAAAATGGTAGATGTATTACTAAACATAGTAAATATTTATTCTGAAAAATAAAAGATAGTATTATAGTTAAAAACAAGTCTATATCTTTATAGGCTTGTTTTTTATACATTTTATAAAAAATAGCCTATGATGAACTGTTCAAAACACTTCATCATAGACTATTAATATAATCAAAATATAATACTTATAATTTTCTTATAAAACTACTAGTTACTTCCCTTTACTGACTCTACTATAGTAGAAGTAAGGCTTGTCAAATCTTGTAAATTTGAAGGGACAATAAGTTTTGTAGCATTACCATCTGCAACTTTTGCAAGAGTTTCAAAACTCTTAATTGCAAGAACTTCTTTTGATGGCGCAGCTTTTTTAAGCATTTCAATACCATCAGCTTCTGCTTGTCTAACTTTAAGTATAGCTTCTGATCTACCTTCAGCTTCTCTTATAGCCGCTTCTTTCTTAGCTTCAGCTCTTAATATTGCTGACTCTTTATCAGCTTCAGCTTTAAGTATTACTGATTCTTTATTTCCTTCTGCAACTAATACAACTGATTTTTTCTCACCCTCAGCTCTAATTATTGCTTCTCTACGCTCACGTTCAGCTTTCATTTGTTTTTCCATAGCATCTTGAATTTCTGCTGGTGGATTTATGTTTTTAAGCTCAACTCTGTTTATTTTAATACCCCAAGGATCTGTTGCTTCATCTAAAACAGCTCTCATTTTTGTATTGATTATTTCTCTTGATGTAAGAGTTTCATCTAATTCTAATTCACCTATAATATTTCTTAAGCTAGTAGCAGTAAGATTTTCTATAGCTGACATAGGATTTTCTACACCATAAGCAAATGATTTTGGATCTGATATTTGAAAATAAACTACTGTGTCTATTTGCATAGTAACATTATCTTTTGTAATAACTGGTTGTGGTAAGAAGTCAACAACCTGCTCTTTAAGTAAAACTTTTCTAGCCACTCTATCAAAGAATGGTAATTTAAAGTGTAATCCTACACTCCATGTACTTTGGAAAGCACCTAATCTTTCTATTACATATGCGTTTGCTTGTGGTACTATTTTAATATTTGATACTACTATTAGTATAGCCAATGCTGCTATTACTAAGTATGGTATGAATCCCATAACTTCCTCCTTTTATTATTCGTGTGTCACTATAAGTTTGACACCCTCAATTTTTATTATTCTAACTATTTCGTTTTCATCAATTAGTTCATCATTTTGACTTCTTGCAGTCCAAGTCATACCATTAATAAATGCTTTTCCTGAACCATTAATATTATCAATTTTTTCTGTTACCTTTGCCGTTTGATTAATTAAAGCTTCAACATTAGTTTTATGTTGCCCTATTTTTAAATATTTCTTAGCTATAGGTTTTGTATATATTAACAACAAAACTGTTGCAAGAACAAATGCAAGTATTTGTACTATTAATGGCAAACCTAATTTCGCCAACACAAATGAAATTAATGCAGCCACTGCAAACCAAATTGAAGTCAATCCCATAGATGCAATTTCTGTAACTACACCAATTATTATAAGAACTAACCATATTATCGACATGTCTATTTCTGGCATATAATATCCCTCCTTTTAAAAATTATAACACTATTGACATACTTTGTAAATAGTTTCTATACACGTTTAACTTTATACCCATAAAATACGATTAAAAACAAATAAATCACATAAGGTACTAAAGAAATTAAATTTGAAGATACATTATACAATTGAAAATAATCTGCTAAATGTTTTGCTAAACCAAATAATGATGCTGTAAAAAATGAAATAACAGGATTATTTCCAGCCATAGCACTTGATGCTAAAACAATAAAGCCTCTACCAGCTATAATACCTTCTGAGAATTTGGACATATATGAACACGACATATAAAATCCTCCTATACTAGAAAAAAGGCCACTTAACATGAATAAAATATATTTTATTTTATCTACTGGTATATTTGAATGTCTACAGGCTTCCTCATTTTTACTTATTCCATCTACATTATATCCAAAATTTGTTTTATACAATAATATATACACTACAATGGTTGCAATAATACTCATTATAATAAAAAAATCACTATCAATGTTATAAGTTGGAATACTAGTTGATACACCTCTATCACCAGAATAGGCAAATAATAACACTCCAGCTAATCCTGTTGCTAAAAGATTAAATGCTATACCAGTTATAACATCATTCGCTTTAAATTTAATAATGAATAAACCCATGATACTAGAAAAGCTCATTCCAAATATAATTGTAATCGCAAATGAAAGCCACACATTATGAAATATATCTGCAAATATTACTCCTAATAGAGCTGATATAAGCATAATTCCTTCTATACCTATATTTATTAGTTTTCCTTTTTGCACAACAGATGCAGCTAATGAACCCATTACAAGAGGTACAGAAATTTTAATCACTGAATATAAGAAATCAAATGATAATATATATGCTAACATGATTTAACTCCCTTATTTTTTTTCATAAAAATGTCTGAGATAAAAACTATAATTATTATTGCTTGAAATATCAAAGCAATATCGCTACTAACATCAGATAGTCTTTCCATTATATAGGAACCGGTCCTTATGTAGGCCAACATAAAAGCATATATTGGAACCTTAAGCGGATTATTTTTTGCCAAGATAGCTATGATAATTGCATCCCATCCAAAACCTAATAAATTAGTCCATGAATACCTAATATATATGGGACTGAGCAATTCTATTGCTCCTCCCATACCAGCTAAAAATCCACCTATCCATTGACTAGTCAATAATACGAAAGAAATATTCACTCCAGATATTTCTGCATATTTTTTATTATTACCTATTATTCTAATTTCCAAACCAAATTTAGTTTTGTATAATAATATATATGCAAATATAATAACAATACTTGCTATTATTAATCCGCTGTGTATTCTAGTGTTAGATATCAGTGTTTTTAATTCTAAATTCAATTCATAAGATCCATATCCAGTCATTGGATCTCTTATATACTTCATCAATAAATAATTAGTTAGATGAAGTATAATAAAATTCAACATTATTGAAGAAACTAATTCACTACCTCCAGATTTCATTTTAATAACTGCTGGTATAATTATTATAATAGAAGCAATTATTCCAGAAACAATAACTGCTACTACAGTATTATGAATACATATATTAGTGGTCAAAACTGATATGCATGCTGCTGTGAATCCACCTATGTGAAAACAACCTTCTGAAGCCAAATTAAACTCACCACAAGATAATATAAAGCACATGCCTACTCCTGTAAATATGAGAGGTATCATATTTTCAATTATATTTGCAAAATATCTAAACTTCGTAAAAGGAGCAATGAAAAATAACCTTATAGAATATATGGGATTTTTACTAAATATAAATATTAATATTATTGCTACAAGTATACTTATAAAAAAAGTCTTTATAATCTTCTTATTCTTCATATCATCCTACTTCCTAATCATTTTTTCCTTTATTTTTGCAATATCGTTTTTAGATGGATTTTCTATTATGTAGTTAATTTTGTGATCTAATAACACACAAATTTTATCTGATATATTTATAGCATCATCAATGTTTGGAGTAATTAATATAACAGCTGTATTTTCATTTGCTTTTTCAATAAGTTTGTCCATAATAAATAAGGATGTTTTTTTATCTAATCCTCTATCTGGATAAACTGCTAACACGATATCCGATACATAAGATAATTCTCTAGCAATCAAAACTTTCTGCATATTTCCACCTGATAGTTCATCTATTTTCTGCTTGCTCCCTTTTATCTTAATGTCATATAAAATAACCTGCTCATTAAAATATGATTTTAATATTCGTTTATTAAAAATCCATTTGCCAAATTTAGAAGAATTTTTTAAATTTACAAGATTTTCTTCAACACTCATTTCTTTTACCAAGCCATCACTTAATCTATTTTCTGGAATATACGAAATTTTCAATTTTTTTTCAGAGCACTTCTCGAAAATTCTAGCTATAATTTCACCATATCCATTTTTGTCTAAACCAATCAGCGTTGTAATTTCACCACTATTTACAGGCAGATTATCAATTTTAATTATTTCTTTTTTTTCTTCTATTATTTCTCTTTGAACATCAAAATTTATCTTCCCAAATAGCAATTGTGATATCTCATCAATATTCTTACTAGCTGTCATAAATGTTGCTTTATTTGTTCCTGATTCAATTATAGTTATTTTATCAGCAATCTGCATTACCTCTTCCAATTTATGCGTTATAAAAATTATAGACAATCCTTTGTTAGATAATCTTTTAAATTGTTTGAAGAGCTCTTTTTTTTCATTTTCATTGAAAGAAGCTGTTGGTTCATCGAAAATTAGAATTTGCACACCTTTATATAGTGCCTTTGCAATTTCAACCTTACATCTATCAGCCAGAGATAAATCTGAAATTTTATCATGACTATTTAAATGTATATCATGAGTCTTAAGCAATCTATCAATTAATTCATACATGCGTATTTTATCGACAATAAATCCTTTTTTGACAGGCATATTACCTAATAAAATATTTTCTGCAATATCAAACTCATTTATGAGTTCAAAATGTTGATGTATCATACCTATATTTGCAAATAAATCTAGCTTGTTTTCTATTTTTTTTTCATTTAATACTATAAAACCAGAATCACATGATAATTCTCCAGCTATAATTTTCATCAAAGTAGTTTTACCTGCACCATTTTCGCCAAGCAAAGCATGAATTTCTCCACTATCAACGATAAAATTTATATTATCATTTGCAATTACACCATTATCAAATTTCTTATATATTTCTCTACATTCTAATATCATATAATCCTCAAAATTAAAAAATCAGCATTACTGCTGATTTTTATTATCTACTCATTAATTTGCTCTAATAATTCATTAATTTCTTCTTCTGACTTTCCAATAGCTGTATCAACAATTATTTCCCCGGAAATAATTTTATCAGTGATTTCATCTATTTTCAATCTGATATTTTCAGGTACAATTTTCTCGTAATTTTCGCCCTTAGCTAATCCTACGCCATCTTCTTTTAATCCTAGATGAGCAGATGTTCCATACTCTAATTTTCCATCTATATCTAATTTTATAGCATCAAATAAAGATTTACCTACGTTTTTCATTGCAGATGTTGGTATGTTTTTAGCCCTATCTTCCATAAGAGCTGCCTGGTCTGAATCAACGCCAAATGCATATAAATCCATATCATGCGCCGCTTCAATTTGTCCTAAGCCTGCCATAGATGCAACATTATATCCAATATCAACTCCATTTTTATACTGCAAAGAAGCTAAATCTTTTGCTGCTACTATATCTATAAAACTACCAATATATGCTATAGATATACTTATATCTGAGTCTATATACTTAGCACCTTCTGCATATCCTATTAGAAAATCTTGAATTACAGAATCTTCCATTCCACCTAAAAATCCAATTTTTTTATCTGAATTAATATTATCTATTGATTCATCAGTTGTCATCATAGCAGCAATTGATCCTATTAAAAACGAAACTTCATTTTGTTTGTATAAAACATTATATACATTATCTCTAGGGTTAACATCAAAATCAAAAGCTTCATCATAAAGAACGAATTTTTGATTTGGAAACTCTTTGCTAAAATCTATAACATATGGTTCCATTTGCCATGTCGCTAATATTATAAGATCATATTCACCTGATTCACAATAATCTCTAATAGTTGGTTCGTATTTTGATTCGTCATTTGGAGCTCCGCCCATCTCTATTGCTTTAAATTCAAATTTATTTGCGCCTAAGTCATCTCTTAATTCAGTCAGCCCAGCATAAGCTGAATCATTAAAAGATTTATCACCTAAATTTCCATTTATAAGTAGTGCTGCTTTATATGCATCACTATTACTATTTGAATTGTTTTCATCACTCTGACAAGCAACAATAGAAAAAGACAATATCAAAACTAATATTAATGTAATTATTTTTTTCATTTTATCCTCTCAAATTAAGCAAGTTCTAATGCTATTTCCATCATATTTGTAAAAGCTGTTTGTCTTTGCTCTGGAGTTGTTTCTTCTTTTTTGTGAAAAGAATCTGAAACTGTTAGTATTGTAAGTGCATTAACTCCAGCATACATAGCATTGCAATATAATGCATAAGCTTCCATTTCTACTGCTTTAACTCCCATTCTTGCCCATTTCTTCCATGCATTAGGGTCAGCGTTATAGAATATATCTGAAGAATATACATTTCCAACTACAGCATTTACTCCCATTTCATCTGCTACATTTTTCGCTTTTGAAAGCAATTCATAAGAAGCAGTAACTGAAAGTGTTCCTGGTAAATCATATTGTGAAGCATAGTTTGAATTTGAGCTTGCTCCCATTCCTAATACTACATCAAATAAATCTAAATCTGGATCATATGCTCCGCAAGATCCTACTCTAATAAGATTTTTAACTCCATATGTATGTATTAATTCATAAGAATATATACCTATAGAAGCGCATCCCATTCCTGTACCCATTACTGAAACTTTTTTTCCTTTATACGTTCCAGTATATCCAAACATATTTCTAACTGCGTTAAATTGAACTACATCTTGTAAAAATGTATCTGCAATAAATTTTGCTCTTAATGGATCTCCTGGTAAAAGTATAGTTTCGGCTATATCGCCTTTTTTTGCATTATTATGTGGTGTTGACATAAGTCCTCCTAGTTTTTTGTTTGTATTTTATTTTAAACCCATTTCATTGAGTTCTTTCCATATTTTATTTACTTCTTCTACACATTCAAAATATTTTTGAATAACTGTGTTCATTGGTATTCCTAATTCTTCAGCAAGTTTTTTCATCTCAGTCCAATTTGCACCTTCATATGCTAATATTAATTTGTATAAAGGAGCGCATGGTCCATCTTCATCAACAAGTGCTGATTTTATTTCCTCTTTTATAAATATTTCTTTTAAAGCTTCTTCTAGTGAAATATCCATAAATGATCCTAATGTTGAAAACATACCTAATAAATAAGCTTCATTCTTATCTATACCTATATTATTTATATGAGGTTGTAATGCACTAGAAAAGCTAGCTCTTAAAAATGATGTTTTTATTAACTCATCAGGTGTTGGTCCTTCTTCACTTCTAAAACTAAGCAAATAAATCCACTGCTTTAATTGACCCATTCCTAGTATTACTAATGCTTGTTTTACTGTAGTTGCTCTATGTCTAAGAGCAAAATAAGCAGAATTTACAATTTTTAGCAAAGAATATGTTAAACTGACATCTCTAGAAATAATTTGTTCAATTTCATCTACTACTGGTTCTGCCTTAGTAATAGCCACCATTAATTGAAAAAAGTTACTCTGTAAATGATCAATCTTATTAATTTTCGCAGGCAATTTTTGAGAAACATAAGAACCTTGCATATATTTGATGCCCAAATTAGATGCAAAAGTATATCTATCTTCTGTATTAATATTGTATGCGATTATATCTTTATTAAAGCTTCTTCCCAAACTTACTATGTTCTCTAGAGATGTATCTATATAATCAAAATTAATTTTAATTATATCAACTACATCTAAAAATGCAAAGTATCTAGGCACAAATTGAAATCTATTTATAGCTATACTATAACCAGCTTCTTTAAATTGATGTACCACTTCTAAAGCATCCGGTCTTATAATTGTATCATCATCTATTTGTATAACTAATTTTTGAGGACTAAAAATTTCTGGAATCCTCTTTAATAATAAATTCGCTGTAAATGTTAAGAATGCCATTTTCCCATCTAAAAATTCATCACTATTAAACTGCGTTATAAAATTCTCTATAGCATTTGCTGCGGATATATCTGATTTTTTTTCATCATCCGTTACTCTTTCCCCTTGATATAATATTTCATATCCTAAAGTATCTTGATTAGTATCTAAGATAGCTTGTCGTACTATATATGCTCGCATATCTACCTCGCTTTCTAAATTCTAAGATTTCATTTCTTAAAATTAATTATAATATATATTTATTATTTTTTCAAGTAATTCATTTTTTATAAAACTGGTGTAAATAATCTAGATATAGATTCCTTTATCCTTATATTTATACCTCTCTGTAAATATATGTCATATACTAATTTAGATGATAACAAAATATCTTCATTATATATTTCTATCATCTCTTTGGCTATCTTTGTATCATAAATAATAGCATTTGTTTCAAAATCCAGTCTGAAACTTCTTATATCAAAATTAGCTGATCCTACTGAAACAACCTGTTCATCCACAATTAACACTTTTGAATGCATAAATCCATTTTCATAAGTGTAAACATTTACTCCATATTTAAGTAAATCACCTACAAAACTAAAAGTTGCCCAATACACAAATGGGTGGTCAGGTTTATTTGGAATCATAATATTTACATCTACTCCTGATAATGCAGCTAATTTAAGCGCGTCTAACAGACTATCATCTGGTGCAAAATATGGAGTTTGAATATAAATACTTTTACTAGCTGAATTTATTAGTTTAATATAATTTTGCTTGATTACTTCATCACGCATATCTGGTCCACTAGAAACGATTTGAATAGCACATTCACCTTCAATTGTTTCATCGGAAAATTGAGGAAAATACTTAGGTTTAAAACTAATTTTTTCCTTTGATACATTAGACCAATCCAAGAAAAATCTTCTCTGTAAATCTATACACGCACTTCCTTTTATCTTAACATGAGTATCTCTCCAATATCCAAATTTCTTGGATTTTCCAAGATATTCATCTCCAACATTAAAGCCACCGCAATATCCAATATCTCCATCTATTACAACAATTTTCCTATGATTTCTATAATTTGCTTTGGAGTTAAAAAGTGGAAACGGACTTGGAAAAAAACTACCTATTAAAACTCCAGAATTTTGAAGTTCTTTTATTTTCTTTCTTTTTATTTCTCTTCCACCCATAGAATCATAAATAATCCTAACTCTTACACCCGCTTCTGCTTTCTTTTTTAATAAATCTAAAAAATCATTGCCTAACTCATCATTTTTAATGATATAAAATAATACATGAATGCTTTTCTCTGCTTTTTCAAATTCCTCAAACATGTCTTTATAAAGTTCATGACCATCAGTTAAAATTTTCACCCTGTTATCTTGAGTAAAGAAACATTCATTTTCAAATAAATTCATTTTTATTGTTTCTAAATGTTTCTCTACACTCTTATCATTAAAATAAATTTGCTCTTCCTTAAACTCTTTTTCTTGTAATTTAAGAAAGTTTCCAAAAGTTCTTCTAGCATTTGTTTTCATAGAAAACAATTCTTTTCTACTAAAATTTTGTGCTAACAAAAGATAAAATACGAACCCCAAAAATGGTACAAATAACAATATAAATACCCAAACCAAAGTAGATGTAGGACTTTTTCTTTCCATAAATATTACTATGAAAACGCATATAACATTAATTAAATACCAAAATGTAAAGCTCGTTAAAATCCTCATATATACCCCTTTATTTTACATAGTCCATTGGATTACTTGTAGATCCATTTACTCTAACTTCAAAGTGAAGGTGCGGTCCTGTCGATTCACCAGTACTACCACTAAGTGAAATAACTTGTCCTTTTTTCACTTCCTGACCAGCTTTTACTAATAATTTAGTATTATGACCATATACAGTAGATATACCACCACCATGATCAATAATAATATAATATCCATAAGAATAATGCCATCCAGCTACTATAACTACTCCTGCATTAGCTGCAACTATTTCTGTATTATAATAACATGCGATATCAATACCTCTATGGAAAGACGTATATCCATAAATAGGATGTATTCTTTTACCATATGGAGAAGTTATTCTATAATGATCTGGAACTGGCCATTTCATTTCTCCACCAGCATATTCCATTTCAAGTTGCTTTTGCTTTATTTGACTTTCAAAACTTTTATTAGCTGCTTGAAGTCTGTCTTCCATTTCTTCCATCTCTTTTTTATCATGTTCAAGATTGGACATATAGGCTTCTTTTTCTCTTTGAGCATTTTCTATTTCTCTAGATTTTTCAACAATACCCTCTTTGACATCACTCAACTTCTGTCTCTGATTTTTCTGTTCTTCTAATAAGTTGTTTAAATCATTTTTCTGACCTTCTATACTTTTTAGAAGTTCTACATCATCCTTAATTATAAGTTGAACCATATCTAGCCTAGTCATTGCTTCAACTATATTATCTGAATCAAATATCAATTCTAAATAAGCCACACCACTATTTTTATATGATGCTCTAAGTCTTTTTTCCAATAAAATATTATTATCTTCTATTTTCTCTGTAAGATTATCAACATTACTAATGTTTGATTCAATTGATTTTGATAATGTTTCAATCTCTAAATCATAGCCTTTTTTTTCTAATTGTAAGGCCTGAATTTGTAAATCTAACACTGCAATTTGATTAGCAGTATTTTTTTTCTTTCCATTAATTTCTGCTATTTGATTTTTTATGTCACCTATCTTACTATCATTTTCTTCTACTCTATTTTGTAAGTCTTCAATCTCTTCAGTTGCATTTATAGATGTACCAAAAACAACAGATATTAAGATAACTATAATAATTATACAATAAAGTCTATTTTTTTTCATACTTGCTCCTATACACTTAAAAACTTTTTGAGTGAAATTAAACTCCCCAGAACTCCAATACCTACGCCTATTGTTATAAATATAATGCTAATATCATTAAATACTACCTTAAAAGGAATTATAAAATTGTTGAATCCCGATAACAAAGCAAAATAACCAGTCATATATTCTGTTGAATAAGAATACGTTAAATTCAATATCACAATTGCAAGTAATGCACCAAAGATGCCTAATAAAGTACCTTCTAGCATAAATGGACCTCTAACATATCCATTTGTAGCACCTATATATTGCATAAGTTGTACTTCTTTCCTCCTAAACACTACTGTCAATTTAATTGTATTAGATATCAAAAATATACTTATAAATAAAAGTATCAAAATAACGATAATTCCTATTTTTTCAATAGTATTAGATATTGATATCAGGCTTTTAGCTGTATCTTGATAATATTTTATACCTTCAACTATAGTAAAATTATTTATATTTTCTATAACCAAATCAGAATATCTAATATCTTCAAGCTGAATAATATATGAATCGGGCAACGGATTTCTTCTTAAATCATCTAATAAGCCAGACTCATCACCCCATTCATTTTTAACTTCGCTAAGTGCAACTTCTTTACTTTTGAACACAACTGCCATAACACCAGTCATATTCCCAACTTTATCCTCAAACTCTTGTCTATCTGATTCTTGAGAATTATCTTTAACATATACAACAACTTCATCAAATTCTTCTTTAGTTATCATAGCTATATTGTTTATGTTAAGCACTGCCATTAAAATATATCCTAAAATTATCAAAACAGCTGTAATTGATCCAATAGAAGCTAATGCCATGATTTTATTTCTCCACAAACTTTGAAAAGCTTGTTTAAAAATATATTTTCTCTTAATACTCATGAGCATAACCTCCAGCTTCTGTATCTCTAATTATTGAACCTTTTTTCAATTCAATAACCCTTTTTTGCATTCTGTTCACAATATCTCTATCATGAGTTGCCATAATGAGCGTTGTTCCTCGTTTGTTTATTTCTGTAAATATCTTCATTATTTCAACACTTGTTTCTGGGTCTAAATTTCCAGTCGGTTCATCCGCTATTATTATTTTAGGTCTATTAATAACTGCTCTAGCTATAGCAACTCTTTGCATTTCACCACCAGAAAGTTCTTCTGGATAATTCTTAGCCTTACTAGCTAGTCCTACCATATTTAAGACAGTTGGAACTTCTCTACGAATATTTTTTCTGCTCTGACCTATTATTTCCATAGCAAATGCTACATTTTCAAAAACATTTTTCTTTGGAATCAACCTATAATCTTGAAAAACAAAACCTATCTGCCTTCTATATCCAGCGATATGCTGTCTTCTTATTTTAGTTATATCTTCATCATGATAATATATTTTTCCTGAAGACGGCTCTATTTCTTTTAGTAATAACTTTACAAGAGTTGTTTTACCAGCACCACTTTTTCCAACTAAAAATACAAATTCACCTTCATCTATTTTTAAATTAACATGATTGATTGCCAAAAATTCTTTTTTGTAAACTTTACTTATATCTTTGAATTCAATCATCAGATTACCCCTATTTATTTCTTCAATAATTTTTCTATAGCTTGTGCAATTTCAACTTCTGTCAATCCATATTTTACCAATAAATCAGCTGGTTTACCTGATTCACCAAATGTATCTCTAACACCTATTCTTGATACTGGAACTGGATTTTCTTCTATAGCTTCTAAAACTGCACTACCTAGTCCACCAATAATATTATGCTCCTCTGCAGTAACTATGCATTTTGTTTCTTCTGCAGCTTTCATAATCAACTCCTTATCAATTGGTTTAATTGTATGTATATTTATTACTCTAACGTCTATATTTTTTTCTTTTAATAAATCAGCAGCCATCAATGCTTTTTCAACCATGATTCCAGTAGCCACAATTGTAGCATCATCACCTTTTTTAAGAGTCACACCTTTACCTATTTCAAATTTGTAATCAGCATTATTTATTTCTTCTACTCCTGATCTTCCTAATCTCAAATATACAGGTCCCACATATTCAGCAGCTGCCATAACCGCTTGTCTAGCTTCTTCTGCATCACAAGGATTGATAACTACCATATTAGGTATAGTTCTCATTAAGCTTATATCTTCTAAACATTGATGAGAAGCACCATCTTCTCCTACTGTAAGTCCAGCATGTGTAGCAGCTATTTTTACATTTAATTTAGGATATGCTATAGAGTTTCTAATTATTTCAAAAGCTCTTCCTGCTGCAAACATCGCAAATGAACTTGCAAAAGGTACTTTCCCAGTTAACGATAGACCTGCAGCTACTCCCATAAGATCTTGTTCCGCAATTCCTACATTTATAAATCTTTCTGGTGCCACTTTTTTAAACTCAGCTGTTTTTGTTGACTTTGATAAATCTGCATCTAATACGACAACATTTTTATTTGTCTCTGCTAATTTTTGTAATGCCTCACCATACGCTTGTCTAGTTGCTATTTTTGCCATTATTTGATACCTCCTAATTCCTTCATCGCAATTTCTAATTCTTCATCATTTGGCGCTTTTCCATGCCATCCTGCTTGATCTTCCATATAAGATACGCCTTTCCCTTTAATAGTTTTTGCTATTATTATTACTGGCTTATCCGATATTTTATGTCTTTCTTCAAATGCTTTATCTATAGAATCAAAATCATGTCCATCGCATTTGATTACATGCCATCCAAAAGCTTCCCATTTTTTATCAAGTGGATCTACACCTAATACGTCTTCATTTTTACCATCTATTTGTAAACCATTATTATCAAGTATTGCTGTAACATTGCTTAACTTATAATGACTTGCAAACATTGCTGATTCCCAAATCATACCTTCTTGCATCTCTCCATCACCTAAAATGGCATAAACTTTGTTTGGCTTTCCATCCATTTTAAATCCTAAAGCCATACCATTAGCAACAGATAATCCTTGTCCTAGAGAACCAGTAGACATGTCTATACCATCTAATTTTCTCATACTAGGATGTCCCTGTAATTTTGAATTAACTTGTCTAAGCGATGTCATTTCTTCTTTTGCCAAGTAGCCTTTTTCCATTAACATAGCATATAGCATAGGTGCTGCATGACCTTTTGATAATACGAATCTATCTCTATTCTCATCTTCTAAATTTTCATAATTCATCTCGTTAAAAAATAAATAAGTACCTAAATCTGTACAAGACAATGAACCACCTGGATGGCCACTACTTGCTGCATGTATCATAGTTAAAATGTTCCTTCTTGCCTCTAAAGCATGTTTCTCTAATGTATTCTTGTTCATTTTTCCTCCTTGTGCTTTACACTATTTCGTTTCTTTATTTTTCCAATCATTTAAAAATTTCTCAATCCCAATATCAGTAAGAGGATGGTTTTGCATACCTACCAAAATTTTATATGGTATAGTAGCTATATGACAACCTACTTTTGCAACATCAGTAACGTGTTTTTCACTTCTTATACTAGCTGCAATTATTTCTGTACTGATATCATCATCATGATCAAATATCTCAATAATTTCTTTTACTAAAGCCACTCCATCACTTCCAATATCATCTAGTCTACCTAGGAACGGGCTAACAAAACTAGCTCCTGCCTTAGCTGCTAAAAGCGCTTGACTAGCTGAGAAAATCAGCGTAACATTAGTTTTTATGTTCTTTTTATTTAAAATCTTAACTGCTTTCAATCCTTCAGCAGTCATTGGAATTTTAATTACAATATTTTTATGAATAGTCGCTAATTTTTCAGCTTCTTCTATCATTCCATCACAATTCAAAGAAATAACTTCTGCACTTATTGGTCCATCAACTATATCTGTGATTTCTTTCACCACTTGATAAAAATCTCTTCCTTCTCTTGCAATCAGACTCGGATTCGTAGTAACACCTGAAACAATTCCAAGTTCATTCATTTCAGATATTTGTTCTACGTCTGCTGTATCTATAAATAATTTCATAACTCCTCCTTGATTTCACTACTCTATAATTTTTATTGTATCTTTGCCTCCAAAAATAATTTTCAGTAAAAATTGTGGCAATAGAATTTGTCTTTTTATTCTGCTAGGTTGATTAATAAGTCTATATAGCCATTCTAATCCACATCTAACAAAAAAGTCAGGTGCCCTTTTGACATTACCTGCTATAACATCTGTCGTACCACCGTTTCCAATTATTATCTTAGCATTTATCCTTTTAGCATTTTTATATGCCCAAAGTTCTTGCTTCTTTGCTCCTAAACCTACAAATAATATATCTGGCTGCTTATCATTTATATCTTCAATAATTGCTAGCTCTTCCGCAGAGTTTTCTATACCTAAATGACTTCCTTTGAAATATCCATTCTGACATCCAACTATATCTACATTCGAATATTTTTTTCGGATATTTTCACATGCAGTTTCTGCTACACCAGGTTTTCCTGCGACTATATACAACTTCAAATGTTTCAAATTTGCCTCTTCAATTAAATTCATTGATAATTCAAAACCAGCAACTTTTTCTTTTAATTTCTTCTTTTTTAATTTTGAGCCTAATATGAGTCCTACTCCATCAGGAATATTTATATCAGATGAATTAATCAAATTTCTAAATTCTTCATCTTTATAACACATCATAATTATTTCTGTATTTGGTGTAAATACTAACAATTGCTCTTTATCTAGTATTCTTTGTTTACATAGGGCAAGTGTTTCATCCATAGATAAATTATCTATACGGCTTCCTAATATATCTAATTTTTTTATCATTTCATCAAGTTACTATCTATATAGTTGCATAAAGCTATTATATTTTCATCCGCTTTATTTGCTAATTCTGATAGCTGTTCTCCTATTTTTTTTGAAACCTCATATTTTGAATTAACTAATTGTTTTACTTCTTTTGTTATTTTATTCTCATCTAAATTATCTAGATCTTCAGTATAAGGTAAATTGAATTTCTCTAAATATACTTTAACCTTAGGTTGATAGCTCAATCCATATACTGGAACTTCGTTTA
>Ga0193963_1000836_pt1 | contig 15765 bp, 14 predicted proteins | sample FB_6_MG_FD_140359 | JGI IMG/M metagenome (GOLD analysis project Ga0193963, IMG submission 140359) | Microbial mat bacterial communities from the Broadkill River, Lewes, Delaware, United States - FB_6_MG | ecosystem: Environmental > Aquatic > Freshwater > River > Microbial mats | place: USA...
GGCGGCGTTTGTGCTGATACTCACTATCGGCAAAGGATAACTGCTGTTCCATGTTCGATCTCTTCAGGTTTTGATTAGCCTGAATTATCTCATGAGGAGGTACTTAATCGCATCTTCCTTAGGTGAATAGAAGGCTAGTACGATGACTATAACGGTAATTATGAGGTAAATATGATACTATCATTGGGTTTGATTTATTAAGAAATTAATACAGGATTCATCTTAGAGAGTGGGAAAACAGTGAAGTTGGTAATTGTAAGTCAATATTTTTGGCCTGAAAACTTTATAATAAGCAAACTGGCTACAAAGCTGGTGGGTTTGGGGCACGAAGTTACTGTTCTCACGGGAAAGCCTAACTACCCAAATGGTGAAATATATCCGCAGTATCGAGCGTGGGGAATTGATAGGGAAAATTATCAAGGTGTAGATATAATTCGAATTCCCATTATTCCTCGTGGTAGAGGGGGGGCAATAAATTTAATGGCAAATTACCTCTCTTTTGCAATTATGGGAATATTCTTGTTTCCTTGGTTGTGTCGTAATATAAAGGTTGATGGGATCTTTGTTTTTGCGCCATCACCAATATTAATGGCCATCCCCGCAGTTTTTCTTAAGTGGATGAAACGAATTAAACTGACGGTCTGGGTGCAAGATTTGTGGCCAGAAAGTTTAAGCGGCACAGGCTTTGTAAAAAGCAAATTAATCTTGAAATCTGTTGAATTGGTTGTGAAGTGGATTTATTCACATTCTGATTGTTTGTTGGTGCAGTCTGAGGGGTTTATTCACCCCGTATCTAAATTGTCATCTATAGAAAAGGTAATCTATTACCCCAATTCGGTTGATGGTGAACTCTATGCGATTGATCAGTATGAATCGCCTCCAGATGAACTATCTGGTTTGTTTAAGGTATTAGAACAGCGCTTCTCTATTGTTTTTGCCGGTAATATTGGCACGGCTCAATCAGTCGAGACAATTGTGGATGCGGCTAGAATTCTTCAGTTGAAGGATTCTGAGATTCAATTAGTTGTTGTAGGTAGCGGCAGTCGATTTGATTGGCTCGTAGAGCAGTCAGCGAAATTTGAACTTACTAACCTCGTGCTACCTGGACGGTTTGATGTTGAAATGATGCCGCATATTTTATCTCAGGCTGATGGGCTTTTAGTAACCTTAAAGAATGAAGAGGTTTTTACGTATACGGTTCCTAGTAAATTGCAAGCTTATTTGGCAATGGGGAAGCCTGTAGTAACTGCATTGAATGGGGAAGGAGCGCGGTTAGTTATCGACTCAGGTGCAGGACTGTCTTGTGATGCAGAAAACTCTATTGAGTTGGCTAATATAATCGTGGAGCTCAAAGAATTAGATAACCAGCAGCGAATTGAGATGGGGATGAAGGCTAGGCAGGTTTTTGAGAAGAATTTTGATATGGATAAAATGGTATCTAAATTAGAAGAGATTTTACAGAAATGAAACATCGAAAAATACGTGTGCTTGTGCTGGGGGCGACTGGCATGCTTGGGAATTCAGTGTTTCGTTTGTTTTCTGCTGATGATAAGTATGAAGCTTTTGGCTCAATTCGTTCTCCTAAAGGTATGCAATACTTTCCTGAAAAGATTAGCGGCAACTTGATTGCGGGTATTGATGTGTTGGACCCTGATCAGCTTTTGGGTCTGTTTGCAAGGGTTAAGCCTGAAATTGTAATTAATTGTGTCGGTTTAATTAAACAATTAGATGGTGCTGAAGATCCGTTAGTTGCCTTACCTATAAATGCGATTTTACCTCATCGTTTGTCACGCCTTTGTGAGGCGCTCGGAAGTCGGTTAATTCATATTAGTACTGATTGTGTCTTTTCCGGAGAAAAAGGGGCTTATATAGAGTCAGATGTGTCCGATGCTTTAGATTTGTACGGCAAATCAAAATATATAGGCGAATTGCATGATAAAGAGCATGTAGTCACGCTTAGAACATCAATTATAGGTCATGAATTGAATACGACTTATGCATTGATTAACTGGTTTTTGTCGCAAAACGGACGAGTGAAGGGCTTTTCGAAAGCTTTTTTTTCTGGACTTCCTACTATCGAACTAGCCAGGGTTATTAAGGACTATGTCATAACACAGCCAGATCTTCATGGTTTGTACCATGTTTCAGCTGATCCAGTTTCAAAATTAAATTTGTTAAAGTTAGTGGCGGAGCGTTACAGCAAATCGATAGAAATAGTACCGGATGATACGGTAATAATTGATCGTTCGCTGGTTTCTGATTGCTTCACTAGTGAGTGTGGCTATAAGGCACCACCGTGGAATGTGTTGATAGATGCGATGTACCGCTCTCAATGATGCACTATCTAGTTTTACTGTTGGCTTTGCTTTGTCGGAGAGTGTTTAAGTATAATGCGGGCTTTTGTGTAGCTTAATTATTAGTGTGTTTATCCGTAATCTGTAAGGGATCGTAGTGAAAAGAGGTATGGTAAAAACTATCTTGGTTACCGGTGGTGCTGGGTTTATCGGCTCTGCAGTTATTCGGCATATTATTAATGACTCAGATGATATGGTTATCAATCTTGATAAGTTGACTTATGCAGGTAATTTAGAGTCACTTAGAGAAATAGAGAATAGTGATCGATACTTATTTGAACAGGTCGATATTTGCAATAAGCCTGAACTGGAAAGAGTGTTTGTTTCTAGTCAGCCTGATATTATTATGCATCTAGCAGCAGAGAGTCACGTGGATCGATCTATAGATGGCCCTGCTGAGTTTATTGAAACCAATATTATAGGTACATATACGCTACTTGAAGTAGCTCGTAAATACTGGTCGGAGCTCGATGAAAGTAGGAAGGGTTGCTTTCGTTTTCATCATATATCGACGGATGAGGTGTATGGTGATCTACCTCATCCAGATGATTCTGGCGGTGATGGAAAGTCTCTTTTTGTTGAAAAATCGGCTTATGATCCCAGTAGCCCCTATTCGGCAAGCAAGGCTAGTTCAGATCACTTGGTCCGTGCTTGGGGGCGTACCTATGGCGTTCCTGTGTTAATCACCAATTGTTCCAATAACTATGGACCTTACCATTTTCCAGAAAAGCTTGTGCCGTTGGTGATTCTCAACGCCTTGGAAGGAAAGCCTCTTCCGGTATATGGTAATGGCGATCAGATTCGGGACTGGCTCTATGTGGAGGATCATGCTCGAGCTCTTTACCTAGTAGCGACCGAAGGCAGGGTGGGTGAAACCTATAACGTAGGTGGTCATAATGAGAAACAGAATATCGAAGTGGTCCATACCGTTTGTGATATTCTTCAAGCATTCGTGCCCACTGAAGCTGGTTACAGTGACCTGATTACCTATGTGCAAGACCGCCCTGGTCATGATAGACGCTACGCTATCGATGCTACTAAAATTCACCGCGAACTGGGCTGGCAGCCGGAAGAAACATTCGAGTCAGGTATTCGTAAAACGGTGTTGTGGTATCTAAATAATCTTGATTGGTGTCACCGAGTGCAAGACGGCACCTACCAGCGTAAGCGTTTAGGGCTGCTTTAATTTTACAGGCTTCAGACAAAGGGACAGACCATGAAAGGTATTATTCTCGCCGGAGGTTCCGGTACTCGTTTATATCCTATCACACAAGGTGTATCCAAGCAGTTACTGCCTATTTATGATAAGCCGATGATATATTACCCGCTCTCTGTTCTGATGTTGGCGGGTATTCGCGATATTCTTATTATTAGCACTCCGGAAGACCTACCTTGCTTTAAAAAGCTGCTGGGAGATGGTAGTAGCTTTGGTATTCAGCTTAGCTACGTCGAGCAGCCCCGCCCGGATGGCTTGGCGCAGGCCTTTATCATTGGTGAGAGCTTTATTGGTGATGATAGTGTATGCCTGGTGCTAGGTGACAATGTTTTTTATGGGCAAGGCTTCACGCCAAAGTTGTTACAGGCGAAAGCTAGAACGACTGGTGCTACAGTCTTTGGGTATCAGGTGAAAGATCCAGAGCGTTTTGGTGTGGTTTCCTTTGATAACGAAAAAAGAGCAGTTTCAATCGAGGAAAAGCCGAAATTTCCTAAATCTAACTATGCAGTAACAGGGCTGTATTTTTATGATAATGATGTTGTTGATATTGCCAAGCATGTTAAGCCTTCAGAGCGAGGTGAGGTTGAGATAACAAGTATCAATCAAGTCTACCTTGAACGTGGAAATTTAAATGTTGAACTTCTGGGTAGAGGGTTTGCGTGGCTTGATACAGGAACTCATGACAGTCTTTTAGAAGCGAGTACTTTTGTCCAAACGGTAGAGCATCGTCAGGGATATAAAATAGCGTGTTTGGAAGAAATTGCATTTAACAATGGCTGGTTGACAAACGGGCAATTGATGCAAGCGGCTAATGCCCTTTCGAAAAAGGGATATGGTCAATATCTTCTTTCGTTAGTAAAGGATGCATGATGGAGAATAAGCCGGTATTCGTCACTCAGCCTTCCCTTCCTCCTTTGGAAGAGTTTATTCCGTATCTTGAAACTATTTGGGGAAGTAAAGTGTTGAGTAATGGAGGGGTTATGACTCAGCGTTTAGAGGAAGCTCTTTGTGACTATTTGGGTGTAAAATATATATCGCTCTTTAACAATGGTACTACAGCATTGATTACTGCCCTTCAGAGCTTGTCGTTAAAAGGTGAAGTGATTACAACACCTTACTCTTTTGTGGCAACTGCGAACGCCTTGTTATGGAATAACCTTAAACCGGTATTTGTAGATGTTGATTCTTTTACGTGCAATATTAACCCAGAAGAGATTGAAAAAGCTATTACACCAGATACTTGCGCTATTTTGCCTGTGCATTGCTATGGAAATCCGTGTGATATAGATGCGATCAGGGAAGTAGCGAGTAAATTTGATCTTAAGGTTATTTACGATGCAGCGCATGCTTTCGGGGTTGAGGATTCAGGTGGGAGTGTCTTGCGCCATGGTGATTTAAGTATACTAAGTTTTCATGCAACTAAGGTGTTTAATACTTTCGAAGGTGGGGCTGTAGTTTGTCATGATAAATCGACTAAGGAAAGCTTAGATTCTCTTAAAAATTTTGGCTTTGAGGATGAGGAAAATTTATCCGTTGCTGGTCTGAATGGAAAGATGAGTGAAGTTAATGCTGCATTTGGTTTGTTGCAGCTGGATTATATTGATGAATTATTAATGTCTCGTGGTGAAAAAGATAAATATTATAGAGATAAATTGAATAGTATACGGGGTGTTCGGTTACTGAAACCAACGGGGCAAACTGTTTGTAATTATTCTTATTTTCCGATAGTGCTAAAAGAAAGCTACCCATTAAGTAGGGATGAACTTTATGAAGAGCTTAAAAAGAATAATATTAACGCTAGAAGGTACTTTAGCCCTTTAATTAGTGAGTTTGAAAGGTATTCAGTTAAAAAATCAAAGAAAGAGCACCAATTAGAAAATGCTAAAATGATATCGAGTAATGTCATTTGTTTACCTTTTTATCCAGATTTAGATTTATCTACAATGGATAGAGTTGTAAGGATAATATCAAAATTTAAATGTAAGGCTATCTAATGAATATTTTAATAATTGGTCAGTGTTCACTTCATTGGGGCCGAATGGAGTTTGGTAATATTGGTAACTATTACATTATTGAGCCGTTTATTAGGGAGTTGCATAACGCTTTCCCTGAAGCAAATATAAAAACCACTTTACAGATGACAGAAAGATTCTGTAGGGATGAGAATATTGAAATTCTACCTATGGAACTTTATTATGGGTGGAAAAGAAATGAATTGGAATCGGTCGAAAAAGAACTGCGAATATCCGAAGTTTTTAAAGAAACTGGAAGGCCTGGAGAGAGTACGCCCTATATTGATGCTGTGAACTGGTCTGATCTTGTTATAGATTTTAGTGGAGATATATGGGGTGATAATGCAAACTTCTTAGGTCCTGATCGCTTTGAAATAGGCTTGTTGAAAGATCAGATAGCCATGAATCTGGGTAAAAAAGTGGTCATGCTTGCTGGCTCGCCAGGACCATTTACTGATGATAAAACAAAGCACATAGCTTTAAATGTATATAAAGAATTTGATTTAGTAACTAACCGAGAACCAATAAGTACAGAGCTGCTAAAACTAGACGGGTTCGATGTTGGACGTACTCATAGCCTTGCCTGTCCTGCTTTCTTATTTGAGCCAGCTGCAGGTGAGGCCGTTGAGGAACTACTTACAAAAGAGGGTTTGGGTAGGGAATTAAGAAGTAAACCTGTAGTGGGGTTTATTCTATGTGGTTGGAATTTTGAGAAAGGCCCTTTTGATAAATGGCCAAGAGATGATCATGACTACATAAAATTTGCTGAAGCGATAGAGTATTTGACAGAAGAGTTGAATGTAAGTGTTTGCTTAATGTCTCATTCAAATGGTTTTGATTTACCTCCATCATCATTCAAGTTAAAACAAGGTCGGGATTACCCTGTCATAAAGCAGTTGCAAAAAGTTATCAGCGATAGAGGGATTGCTAAGGGTGTATTTTCACTGGATGGTATTTATGATGCATGGCAGACGAAAGCTATTGTAGGGTCTTTTGATATGTTAGTTAGCGGTAGAGTACATGCTGCTGTAGCAGGCTTGTCACAGAGTGTACCGACAGTGATTATTGACTATGGGCATGAGCCAAAGGCGCATAAACTGGAAGGCTTTGCTTCGGTGGCTAGCGTTTCTGATTTTGTTGCAAATCCTGCCTGTTTAGAAAGTTTAATTGAAAAGATTCAGCTTTGTTGGTTTGATCTTGAAAATTATAGGTGCTCTCTTGATATTGAAATTCCAAAAGTAAAGGAACTTGCACGAAGAAATTTTAGTATGCTGAAGGAATTGTTGTAATGTTTGCTGGAAAAAAGGTTGCAGTTATGCAGCCATATTTCTTGCCTTATATTGGTTATTGGCAATTAATGAATGCTGTCGATGTATTTGTTTTATATGATGATATTCAGTTTACTAAAAAAGGCTGGATAAATAGAAATAGGTATTTAAGTTCTTCAGGGCCAGAGTATTTTTCAATTCCTCTGAAAAAAGATTCAGACTATCTTGATGTAGTTGAACGTAAGGTTTCAGAAAATTTTAAAAAAGATAAGCTTAAAATTATTAGAAAAATTCAGGCGTCTTATAGGAAAGCTTTGTTTTATAATGAAGGGATTGAGTTGCTAGAAAAAAGCTTGTCTTCCACTAATGATAATTTATTTTTGTTTCTATTTGACTCTATTGTTTGTTTGAAAAATGCGCTTGGGATAGATACCGAACTTGCTATATCTTCAGAGCTTGGCCTAAGCCGTGATTTAAAAGGGAAGGATAGAGTTTTATCTATTTGCGAGAGACTTGGGGCTAGTGAGTATATAAACCCTATAGGTGGTATGGATCTGTATGATAAAGATTTTTTTGAAACTCATGGTATGACATTATGGTTTCAAGAAGTGCTTAGTGAACCATATGATCAGCAAAATGATTTGTTTGCTCCTTATTTATCTATAATTGATATGATTATGTATTGCGGTGTTGAAAATACTTGTTCTAAATTAAACGAAATGAAACTTTTATAGTAGTCTAATGCTTTTTGAACTTGATAATGATTTTGAAAGGGTCTATTTTTTTCTTAAGCGTATGAGTAAAGAGTTTAATCCGCCTCTAAGTGATAGGGTATGTATAGAAAGTTATTCTCATAAATTAACTGACTTTGGAAATAATTTGTTTGCTTCTATAGAAGGGGTGGACGTTGCTGGGGCTAGCTATTATGAAAGGGCAGGTGTGGCCTTTTTATCTTCGTTCTGTGTCTGTGCAGAGTATAGAAGGGAAGGTATTGCATCTGGTTTGATGGATGATCTTATTAATAGATTGATAGATAAAAGAATATACTGCATCTCTTTAGAGGTTAATAAAAAAGCTTATCAAGCTATTAGTTTTTATGAAACGAAGGGCTTTATGATCAGCGGTGTAAATGATGCGGAATATTATGCTATGAAGCTTTGTATCAATGACAGTTAAAAGAAATTTAGTAGCCAATTATATCAGTAAATTTTATGTAATTTTTGCTGGTATTGCTGTTTTACCTCTGTACTTAGAGTGCTTGGGCGCAGAAGCTTTTGGTTTGGTTGGCTTCTTTTCGCTTTTGCAGGCTTGGATACAATTGTTGGATCTTGGTCTATCGCCGACTCTTGGGAGGGAAGTTGCTCGTTTGAGGGGGGAAGAGGACCGTTCTCAGCTTTGTACTATCGTAAAGAGTCTCGTATATGTTTTTTTTGTTATAGCATTTTTAATCGTTTTAGTAATACTTTTATTAAGTAGTTTTATTGCCAAAGAGTGGCTGGATTTTGTTGTGCTGGATGTTGAAGATGTTATTGTCAGTATCTGTGTTATGGGGGGGGGGCTAGGTATTAGATGGCTTGCAACATTATACCGAAGTGGCATAAATGCATTTGAACAACAAGTATGGTTAGGGCTGGTTGATGTGGCTATTGTTACATTAAGGTTTCCGATAGCTTTGTTGGTTATAATGTTTGTTGATGGCGATGTTGTGTATTTCTTTTTATACCAGCTAATAGTTACTGTTATAGAGTTTTTAGTGATCTGGAGAAAGTTTTATTCTTTGCTTCCTAATCCAAGTGAAGAAATTAAGTTTTCTATCTCTGAGTTAAAGCGAATAGCCCCTTTCGCGAGTAGTTTAGCTTATACTGGGGCAATATGGATACTGATTACTCAGCTTGATAAAATGATATTGTCTAATGTTTTATCATTGGATAAATACGGCTATTTTACACTGATTGCTACCATTTCGGCCGGTCTTATGCTTCTTTCTGGTCCAGTTGGGCAAGCAATATTACCAAGAATGATAGCGCTATTATCTCAAGATAAATTGTTAGAAATGAAAAGTTTATATCGAAAGTCTACTCGCTGGGTTGTTTCAGTTGTGACTCCTGTTACATTATTGATTTTTTTGTTTCCTGAAAAAATAGTCTATATATGGACAGGTGATTTAAGCGCTGCCCGCTGGGTTGTGAATATTTTACCATTATATGTTCTAGGAAGTTTTTTTTTAACAGTTGCTGCTTTTCAGTATTACTTGCAGTATGCATTTGGTGATTTAAAACTTCATGTTAAATACAATACAATATCAGCATTGATATCTATCCCTTTGATAATCTATTCGGCTTTAATCTACGGACCAATAGGTGTGGCTTGGGTATGGTTGGTTTTTAGATTTTTGTCTTTTGCTTTCTGGACCCCGTATGTTCATAGGAAGTTTTTACCTGGTTTTCATTTTAAATGGCTGTTTAATGATATATTTCCTCCTGTTGTTGCTTGCTTTCTATGCATTCCTTTAGTGTTGTATTTTTTTCATGGTTTTTTTCCAGTTGATAGGCTTTTAGGCTTTGTTGCAGTCATAGTTACCGCGCTGTCCCTGATGATTGTTGCATTTATTACTTCCTTTTATTCAGATATAAGGTCATATCTTAATGAAAAGTTTTGATGAAGGCTGTAGGCTCGGTAACGTTTTGTTGGGTCAAAGGGATTTAATAGCTAAGTGGTCTTATTCATCTTTACCTGTAGTCTCAATTGTGTGTTGTACTTATAATCATGAAGGCTACATAGAGGATGCGATTAAAGGTTTTTTGGGTCAGAAAACAAGTTTTTCGTTTGAAATAATACTTCATGATGATTGCTCTAGTGATAAAACTTCTGAAATCATTAAGCGTTACGCAAATGCTTATCCGGAAATAATTAAACCAATATTCCAGCTAGATAATCAATACTCAAAAGGTGTCCGCGTTTTTTTTAATGCATCTAGTTACGCTCAGGGTGAATACTTGGCTTTTTGTGAGGGCGATGATTATTGGATTTCTCCTCACAAGTTGCAGAGGCAGGTTGATGCTCTGCGTTTTAGGCCAGAGCCAGAAATTTGCTTCCATTCGGCAATTAAAACTATAGGTGATTTTAAAAGTAATAGCTTGTTCTGTAAGTATGCAGGTGGAGATCAAATATTTTCTGTTTCTACTATTATTCGCTGTGGTGGTTCCTTTATGCCGACTGCCTCTATGATGATACGGAGATCTTTCTTTGATAGAGCATTTTCCGATAAAACCGGGTTCTTTAAAAAACATATGACGGGTTACTTCTATCAGATATTTTGTTCATTAAAAGGAGGGGCTTTATATATTGATCAACCGATGTCGGTATATAGAAGTATGGCTGATGGATCATGGTCTGAGCAAATGGAATTCAATCAAGAATATTTTAAAAAATGGTTGTCTAACTATCTTTCTTCTCTGCGGGAAGCTGATATGAAGACAAATTATAAGTATAGTCAGGACATTATGGTTCCAATTAGACGTTGTCATATTTCTGTTTTGAATAATGTTCGTCTTAGTATTAGATTTAGGGAAGATCATTATATTAAAAATAAGAATGAAATTGGTTTTGCAGGGAGGTTTTTATGGTGCTGCGTGTTTCGGTTTTCATTGGTACATAGTGTTTTCAATAGATTACGCCAAATGGCTGCGTTATTATTCTCATCAGTAAAGTTGCGATAATGAGTTCTAGTCAGAAAAAAGTACTTAGTATAGGTATTCGAAATACTAATAATGTTGGTGATGTCGCGATTACTGATATGATTGCTGCTTTGTGTTATGAGAATGGTTATGTTGTCAATACAATGGATTTTAATTTTAAAGCAGTGATTCTTGAATTGCTATTTCCTTACTTGAAGTTTGCTAAAAGGATTAATTTATTTTTTCCGTTCTCTTTGCTGAATTTATTTTTTTCTCGTAGTCTATTATTGAAAATAATTTCAAATGTTTTAAAGCTGTTAATTTATATTCCAATTATTTTCGTTGTGTTTTTTTTTAAATCGAGGGGGTGTGGGAAAGTATTTATTGGTGGAGGTAACATTTTAATGGGTATAGAGCACGGGTTTCCCATTCAGGCACTTATTTATGCTATTTTCAGTCGCTTCTTTGGTAAAAAGGTTTATTTTGTTTTCGTAGGGGCTGGCCCGCTTACCGCGCCGGGCGTTAGAGGTATCCTGCGATTGGCTCTACGCTTAGTTCATTGCGTTATCTGTAGGGATCATGCTTCTAAAATGCTTATTATCAAAGAACTTGGTGGGTCTTTGGTGGATATCGAAGTGATGCCTGACCCTGTTTTGTTATGGCCGAAGTCAAATGTAAAGACCGCCGAATATTATGATGTATTGTTTACTTTTTTGCCATTATTTTCTCCAGAGATGTTTCCTGACGGGCGTGAAGGAAAGGCCGTTTTTTTCCAACAGGTGATGGTTGATTTAGTTGTGGAGTTGGTTCGTAAAGGGCAACGTGTAGGTTTTTTTGTTACAGACGTTGGTGCTGATCTAGAAATTAGTAAAGTAGTTTCAGATGAAGTTTTTCAGAAGACTGGATGTAGAATTAATATCGTAATACCGGATAGTCCTGATGCTATGGCTGAACTGGTAGGCTCTTCTGGTTTAGTTTTTTCTACCAGAATGCACGGCGCAATTATGGCTTTGTCTCAAAGTATTCCATCGTATTGTATAGAGTGGCAACCAAAAGTAACGGGCTTATATAATGATATGGGGTTAAGTGAATTCTTGATTCGGTTAGATGATAAGGGTGGCTTTTCAGTATCCTCAGTGTTAGAGAACATTATAGCTATCCAAAACAACCGAGATAGCTATGTGGCATTAATTGATGGGAAGTTGAAACAGTTGCGCTCAAACTATAGTGAGAGATGGAATTCATTGTGAACTGCATACTTTTCTTAAGCTCTGTATTTACCTATCGGTTATTGAGTGGGGTTGAATGGTGAAGCCGTTTTTCTTATTGACGTGCGCTAGTGATATATCGGAATTTGGTGGAGGGGTATCCAAAGCTGCAGTTTCAATTCATGACGCGGTCTGTAACAACGAAGGGGGCGGTTTCATTGTTTATGATAAAACAGTGCAACAGCATAATAAAATTAAGTGTAACGCTAAGGCCAGATTGGGCTTTAGTGATATTTCATCAAGTATGGATGAGGTGGTTCATATTCATGGATTATGGACTCCATTTGAGATAAAAGCTTACCGGTATGCAAAGAAAAGAGGTGCTAAGCTAGTCATTAGTCCTCATGGCATGCTTGAGCCTTGGGCGCTAAAGCATAAATGGTTTAAAAAACGTTTAGCCTGGTTTTTGTACCAAAAAAGAATGCTTAAGCAGGCTGATGTTATAGTTGTTAATTCTCCGCTTGAATATAATACAGTGAGAACTCTCGGATTTAAAAACCCTATTGCAATAATACCCAATGGAGTGGATTTTCCAGGAGAATATGAGGAGGACCGTGAAAGAATCGTTTTGTATCTATCCCGTATATCTCCAGTTAAAGGACTGTCAGATTTACTAGATGCTTGGGGGGGTATAAAAGATAAGCATGGCTATGAATTACATATTTGTGGAAATGTAGATCCGGGTTTTGAGTCATCCTTTAATACCATGAAAGCAAAAGTGTTAGAGGATCCGACTATTCGTTTTCTTGGGCCTTTATTTGGTGAAAAAAAATGGCGGAAGTATTCATCTTCATCGCTTTTTGTATTGCCATCTTACAGTGAAAATTTCGGGATCGTCGTGGCGGAAGCTATGATGTCAGGACTGCCTGTGATAACAACGACCTCTACTCCGTGGGGGATTATTCAGGAAAAAGGATTAGGGTGGATTGTTGCTAACGATCCTAAGAAGCTGAGCACAGCCTTGAATGAAGCTCTAAGTCTTAGTGAGGATAAGCTGCGATTGAAAGGTGAAGCCGCAGCATTTTTTGCGGGTAATAACTTTAGATGGGATAAGGTTTCAGGAATGTATAAGGTGCTTTATTCATGGGTTGTCAGTCGAGATAATCAACAGCCTGATTTTCTGCATTTGGAGTGAAAATATGCGTATATTGTTTAAAGTTTTCGGTTTCCGAGCTTTCTGAAGTTTACTCTGAAATAGGCTGTTTTGATGTAAGTCTATCGTTGCTACTAATATGAAATAAGGTTTGTAATGTTTGACAATAAAGTGCTCATGATTACTGGCGGTACGGGCTCCTTTGGTAATGCTGTTCTAAAGCGTTTCCTTGATACTAATGTTAAAGAAATTCGTATCTTCAGCCGCGATGAAAAAAAGCAGGAAGATATGCGGATTGCTTTATCAAATGACAAGGTAAAGTTTTATATTGGTGATGTTCGTGATGTCGATAGTCTTCGTCACGCTATGACTGGTGTCGATTATATTTTCCATGCTGCTGCATTGAAACAGGTCCCTTCCTGTGAGTTTTATCCGATGGAAGCGGTTCGTACCAACGTGCTAGGGACAGAAAATGTTTTGAACTGTGCTATTGAGCGTGGTGTGAAACGAGTTGTTGTCCTGAGTACAGATAAAGCAGTTTACCCCATTAATGCGATGGGTATCTCAAAAGCGATGGCGGAGAAACTTGTCGTTTCCAAATCTCGTTTGGTGTCTGAAGGTGGGACCGTTATCAATGCAACCCGTTACGGTAATGTAATGGCATCTCGTGGTTCAGTTATTCCTCTATTTATGAGTCAGCTGCAAAGTGGAGAGCCACTAACTGTTACTGATCCAGATATGACTCGTTTCCTGATGTCTTTGGAAGATTCAGTGGATCTCGTCCTGCATGCATACGAGCATGGTCAGCAAGGTGATATTTTTGTGCAGAAAGCACCGGCCTCAACGGTTGGAGATCTTGCAAATGCAATGCAACTGCTGTTTGGTCAAGATCAGAACGTTAAAGTGATCGGTACCCGACACGGTGAGAAGTTATATGAGTCACTGGTTTCCCGTGAAGAGATGGCGAAGGCAGAAGATATGGGCCGTTATTATCGTATTCCGATGGATAACCGAGACCTGAACTATAAAAAATATTTTGTTGAAGGCGAAGAAAGTATATCAGAGCTCGATGATTACACTTCTCATAACACTGAACGTCTTGATGTTGAGGGGGTTAAGCAGGTGTTGTTAAAACTGGATTTGATCCAGGAGGTATTAGATGCTTAAGGTGATGACAATTGCGGGTACTCGACCTGAGCTGATTAAGATGTGCCGGGTTATTGCTGAGCTGGATAAACATACAGAGCATGTGTTGGTTCACACTGGGCAGAACTACGACTATGAGCTGAATCAGGTTTTTTTTGATGACCTGGGAATCAGAAAGCCGGATCATTTTCTGGAGGCTGTTGGTGACAATCCTGCCCAAAGTATTGCGCGTGTGATTGAGAAGTCAGATCAGGTGATGGCTGAAGAGTTGCCTGATGCGATCCTCCTGTATGGCGATACTAATTCCTGCTTGGCTGTTATGTCTGCGAAACGAAGAAAAATCCCTGTTTTTCATATGGAGGCAGGAAACCGCTGTTTCGATCAACGAGTTCCAGAAGAGCTAAACCGTAAGGTTCTGGATCATTTGAGTGATATCAATATGGTTCTAACGGAACACGCGCGTCGTTATTTGATAGCGGAAGGGATTAGGCCTGAAACGATTATTAAAACGGGTTCTCATATGGGGGAGGTGTTGGATTATTATATGCCTAAAATCCAACAGTCCGATGTACTTCAACGAATGGCCCTTAATGAAGGGGAGTTTTTTCTTGTTAGTACTCATAGAGAGGAAAATGTCGATACCCCGGAGAATCTTTATGATTTGCTAGAAGCGCTTAATGCTTTGGCTGAAACTTATGGCTATCCAGTTGTAGTTTCAACACATCCAAGAACTCGAAAGCGCCTTGAAGAGTTAAAAGATTTGGTTAACCACCCTTTAGTTCAGTTTATGAAGCCATTTGGTTTAACTGATTATATTAAGCTCCAGATGTCATCTGCTTGTGTTTTATCGGATAGTGGAACGATCACTGAAGAAGCATCTTTACTCAATTTACCTGCTGTTACAATTCGGAGCGCCCATGAAAGGCCTGAAGGTATGGATGAAGGGACGCTTATTATGAGTGGATTAAAAAAAGAGCGAGTATTGGAAGCCGTTAAGATGATAGTCTCGCAGCACAATCGGAATGATAGGGTTATTCCTACAGTGTCTGATTACGTAACAGGCCCAGTATCAAAACAAATAGTTCGTATTGTTTTGAGTTATACGGATTATATCAATCGGACCGTATGGCATAAGAGTTAACTTCTATAGTTTGACAAATAGTAGAGAGAGAGATAGGTAGGATGCGAGTCTTATTGACGGGAGCTACTGGTTTCATCGGCGGTGCTGTATTAAACCGGCTATCAATGGCTGAAGGCTACACGATTGTTGCTACTGTTCGGAATGCGGATGTTGAATTACCCGCCGCAAGTAAAGTTATTACGGTAGGCGATTTTCTCCCGACAACAAAATGGCACACTGCCCTGCAAGGGGTTAATGTTGTCATTCATACGGCCGCTCGTGCTCATATTATGAAGGATGAGGTGAAAGATCCACTCGCTGAGTATCGCCGAGTTAATGTGGAAGGCACGCTCAACCTTGCGAGGCAGGCTGCTGAGGCAGGCGTGAAGCGTTTTATTTTTATTAGTTCGATTAAGGTCAATGGTGAGCAGACTTCGTTGGGAAGTTCTTTTACGGCGGATGATGATCCTGCGCCAGAAGATGCTTATGGCATTTCAAAATTCCAGGCTGAGCAAGGTCTGCTGAAGCTTGCTGAGGAAACTAATATGGAGGTTGTAATCATCCGTCCTCCTTTGGTTTATGGGTTTGGTGTGAAGGGTAACTTTGCAACA
>Ga0193963_1000837_pt1 | contig 15763 bp, 11 predicted proteins | sample FB_6_MG_FD_140359 | JGI IMG/M metagenome (GOLD analysis project Ga0193963, IMG submission 140359) | Microbial mat bacterial communities from the Broadkill River, Lewes, Delaware, United States - FB_6_MG | ecosystem: Environmental > Aquatic > Freshwater > River > Microbial mats | place: USA...
TGCTTTAGCTAAAACTGATTATAATGATTTAATTTTAGTTGCTACAACAGGGGCTTATGGTTATTCTATGTCTAATAATTATAATAAACTTTCTAGACCTGCTGTTATTTTTGTTAAAGACTCAAAATCACAATTATCTATTAAAAGAGAAACTTTTGAAGATTTAATTAAAAATGATATTCCTTTAGAAACTTTATAAAGTTTCTAAAGGAATAAAAAAAAGAATATCCTTTTGGATATTCTTTTTTATTTAATTATTTTGCTTTAGTATAGCTCCCTTCAGATCCAAAAACATCAACTATTTTAGTTTTATAGTATGCTTTCATTTCTTCTTTTGCTGGTCCTAAATATTTTCTTAAATCAAATTGTCCTGGATTTTCATGCATTGCTTTTCTAACTCCAGCTGTAAATGCTAATCTTCCATCAGTATCTACATTAATTTTTGCTACTGCTGATTTTGTAGCTTTTCTTAATTCAGAATCAGGAATACCCATTGCATCTTTGATAGTTCCACCAAATTCTTTTATCATTTGAACATATTTTGCAGGAACTGCTGAAGATCCATGTAAAACGATAGGGAATCCTTGGATTCTTCTTTCACATTCTTCTAATATGTCTAATCTTAATTTAGGATCATCACCTGGTTTGAATTTATGAGCTCCATGAGAAGTTCCTATAGCTATTGCTAATGAGTCTACTCCTGTTTTCCCTACAAACTCTTCTACTTCATCAGGATTTGTATATATATGCTCTTCTGCTTCTACTTCATCTTCTATTCCAGCAAGAACACCTAATTCAGCTTCTACTGTTACATCAAAATCATGAGCATAATCTACTACTTTTTTAGCTTCTTCTATATTTTTTTCAAATGGTAAAGATGATCCATCTATCATTACTGATGAGAATCCATTATCAATACAGAATTTAGCAACTTCAAAACTTGGACCATGATCTAAGTGTAGAGCTACTGGAATGTCTGATCCTACCATTTTAACATAATCAACCGCTGCTTTAGCCATCATAGCTACATAAGTAATCCCCATATATTCCATAGCTCCTTTAGAACATTGTAATATAACTGGTGAACCCATTTCAGCACATGCTTCAACTATTGCTTGAGCTTGTTCCATATTATTAAAGTTAAATGCTGGTACTGCATACCCGTTTTCGTTTGCTTTTGCAAACATTTCTTTTGTGTTTTTAAGACCTAAGTCTTTGTAATTGTATGACATTATATTCCTCCTTGAATAATTATTACCTATATAATTTTATCAAATGTCACAAATAAAATCAAACTTTAATTGTCCTTTAAATCAATTCGTATCAAAATATACCTTAAAAATGATTTAAATTTTAACCTTCTTCTAAAAACTACTACCACTTCTGGAACTAATCTAATTACATTTTCTATAACTCTTCTATATCTTCCTAATTTTCTCATTAAAAATCCTGTATCTTTAACAACCCAAGATATCATCATAAGATTTATTATTCTTAAAAAAGTTACTAAAAAGTTCATAACTCCATCTTTAGTTATATATATATTAAATAATTTAAGTATAACTTCTCCATTTTGATGAGAAATAATATGAATTATAAAAGTAATTGTATAAATGTAAATTAAAAATTTTAATCTTTTTAAATCCCTTATTAAATTTTTATTTAAAACAATATTTAAAATCACTTCAACAATAAATATTGTTAAAACTACCTTCAAATTTTCAACAAATATAGTGCTTATAAATAAAAGTAATAAAAAACTATTTAACAACTTTTATTCCATTCATATAAGGTACTAAAGCATCTGGAACTATAAAAGAACCGTCTTCTTGTTGATAATTTTCCATTATAGCTACTAATGTTCTTCCTACTGCAAGTCCTGATCCATTTAAAGTATGAACAAATTCACTTTTAGTGCTTCCTGTTGGTCTGTATTTTAATCCCATTCTTCTAGCTTGGAAATCTTCACAGTTTGAACAAGAAGATATTTCTCTATATTTATGTTGAGAAGGTAACCATACTTCAAGATCATAAGTTTTAGCAGCTCCAAAACCAATGTCTCCTGTACATAAAGTTATAACTCTATAAGGAAGTTCTAATCTTTTTAAAACATCTTCAGCATTAACTACCATTTTTTCTAATTCATCATAAGAATTTTCTGGAGTTGATAATTTAACCATTTCTACTTTATTAAATTGATGAACTCTTATTATTCCTTTTACATCTCTTCCATATGATCCTGCTTCTCTTCTAAAACATGGAGAGTAAGCTGTATAATATTTAGGTAAATCTTTTTCATCTAAAATTTCTTTTCTATGAATATTAGTCATTGTTATTTCAGAAGTTGAGATTAAGAACATATCATCATCTGTTCTGTACATATCATCTTCAAATTTTGGAAGTTGACCAGTTCCTTCGCAAATTTCTCTATTTACAATAAATGGAGTAATATGCTCTGTATATCCTTGTTCATCTACATGCATATCAAGCATTAAACTTACTAAAGCTCTTTCTAATCTTGCTGCTAACCCTCTATATAAAGCAAATCTAGATCCTGAAAGTTTTGCCCCTCTTTCAAAATCTAAAATATTTAAATCTTCTCCTATTTCCCAGTGAGCTTTTGGTTCAAAATCAAACTCTCTCGGAGTTCCCCATCTTCTAACTTCTATATTTTGATCTTCATCTGCTCCAACTGGTACAGATTCATGATATTTATTTGGTACTGTCATTTGAATATATTTTATTTTCTCATCTACTTCAGATAATTTTCCATCTAATTCTTTTATTTTTTTAGATACTTCTCCCATAGTTTTAATTAATTCACTAGCATCTTCTTTAGCTTTTTTTAATTTTGCTATCTCCATAGATTCTTTATTTCTTCTATTTTTTAAAGTTTCAACTTCTGTTAATAATTTTCTTCTCTCTTCATCAAGCGCTATAAACTCATCTAAAGTAAGATTACTATTTCTATTTTTTAGCATCTCCTCTAATTTTTCTTTATTTTCACGCATAAATTTTAAATCTAACATAATTTCCCCCTTTATTATTTAACCATTCCAAATTTTTTAATTTCTAATTCTTCTATTTTTATGCCACATAATTTCAATATTGAGTTTGGAGACATACTTTCTAAAACTAAAATTAGTTTTTCTCCTTCAACTTTATATTCCTTAATTCTTGGCTTTAAATTTTTAGATGTTATTTTTCCACGCTTTTCTTTAGTTAATATAATCTCATCTTGAGATATAAATTCAATAAATTTGTTAATGGAGGAGCCAAGTCCTGCTATTTCAAATTTCATATCTTTATAATCTTGAACAATTGAACTTTTCCCATCTATATCAATTACTTTAATAAACTCAAAACCTAATAACTCTTTACTATTTAATTTATCTAGTAACTCTTGATTGGTCATGTCCTCTTTTAACTCTATATCCATAGGTTCGTTAAAAGCTTCTGTTCCTAAAGAAATTGGATTCCCTAAAGAGATCTTTGGTCTTGGATGAAATCCTTGACTATATTTTATTGGAACACCACTTCTTCTTAGAAGTCTATCCATAACTCTCAAAAGGTCTAAATGAGAAATATATTTCATTTCATCATACTTATTAAAAAATAATCTTTTTTTCATATTTCCCTCTTCTCTTCTTTTTGATATCATATATTGTACCACGGAAATGAATATAATTAAATAGGTATATTTAAAAAAAATAGGCTATTTTTAGCCTATTTTCATTTTTATAAATTTTATTTTATTTTTCTTTAAAAATAATTATTTTTTTAATTTTTTCTCTATTTGTTTTATCTTTTTTATCATCTCTGGTAATTTTTTTAAACTAGCTCTAATTCTCATATCTTCTTTTAAACCAACTATAGGAAAACCTGCTAAAACTTTATTTTCTTCTTTAACATTTCCTGTAACTGCTGATCTTGCTGCAAACATATTATTTTTTCCTATTTTTATATGACCACCAATACCAACTTGTCCTCCCATAGTAACATTTTCTCCAACTTCTGTGCTTCCTGCTATTCCTGTTTGAGAAGCTGATAAGAAATTTTCTCCTAAGATAACATTATGTCCAACTTGTACTAAATTATCTAATTTTGAATATTTTTTTATTATTGTATCTCCTATTGTTCCTCTATCAATAGTTGTATTTGATCCTATCTCAACATCATCTTCTAGTACTACTCTTCCTATTTGCTCTATTTTCATGTTATTACCATTAACTTTTACAAATCCAAATCCATCTCCACCTATTATTGCTCCACTTTGAATTATATTTCTTTCTCCTAACTCACAAAACTCTCTTATTGTTACATTTGGATATATTATAGAATTTTTTCCTATTTTAACTCCTTCACATATTGTTACATTTGGATATATTATAGTATTTTCTCCTATTTCTACATCATGTCCTATATAAGCATTAGGTGCTATTTCTACATTAGAACCTATTTTAGATGAAGCTTCTATTAATTTATTAAACTTTTTTCTAGGCCTTTTAAAAAAATTTAATAATAATGGCATTAACTCTCTTGGATTTTTCTTAGTAATTAAAAAAGTTTTTCCTAAATTTTCTGGCAACTCAATATCTGGAACTATTATTACTTTTGCTTTTATTTCTGCTATTTTATGAATAAATTTTTCATCTGCTGCAAATGTTAACTCATCTTCTTTTGATTGAAAAAAGGGAGAAAGACCTTTTACTAAAAGACTTTTATCTCCCTTAATTTCACAATTAAGAAGATTTGCAACATCAGTTATTTTATAACTCATGTTATCCTCCTATGTATAATTTATTTGTTTTTTTCCATTTCTGCTAAAACTTCTTTAGTGACATCTTTTCCACCAAATTTTACAGCCCCAGCTTCTAAAATATAATCTAATTTCTTATTTTTAGCAACTTTTGAAATTGCCTTATTCATAACATTTTCAACCTCTGCTACTTTTTCATTTCTTTCTTTAGCCATTTTATTTTTAGAATCTTTTACAAATTTTTCAAGCATTTTTACTTTATCATTAAATATTTTTTTATCTTTTTCTGTAGCCTTATCACCTTTAGAATTTAACTCTATTTGTAATTTTTTTAATTCTACTTGTTTTTGCTTTAAAGTATTATCTAATGTTGCTCCTTCTTTTTGTAAATTTTGATCTATTAATTTTGTTTTAGAATATTTGTAAAATAATTCTTGAGAATTTACAACTCCTATTTCTAACGCTAGAGCAGATGTTGACATAACAACTGTCATTGCTAATAATGCTAATTTTTTCATGTTATCCTCCTATGTAGTTTTATATTTAAAATGATTGTCCCATATTAAAGTAGAACTGCATTCCACTTGCTTCATCATCGCCAATTGGCCATCCAAAATCAAATCTTAATGGACCCATTGGAGTATTTACTCTAAGACCCACACCTGCTGTATATGCTATCTTATCTGGCATTTGTGCATCTCTTTTATAACCTTGATCTATTCCTTTATAATCCCAAGCTCTTCCTGCATCTATAAATATAACTCCTCCTAAAACATCATTAAATTGAGTTCTATTCTCTAAATTAACTGTAAATTTCCTAGTTCCTCTAAATTCTCCACCATCATATCCTCTAAGAGTGCTACTTCCTCCAACCCAATATCTTTGAGATTCTTTTGTATCATCTGATTGTATTCCAAAAACAGCTCTATATGCAAATATATTATTTTTCGTAAATCCTCTATGATATTTTCTAGCTTCTAAAGTTGTGTTTGTAAAATAACTTGATTCTTCTCCTGAAGCATATCCTAGTTCTACTTGCCATTTATAGAATTCTCCTTTAGTTGGATTAAAATAACTATTTCTAGTATCATAAGAAATAGAAGGGTAAATACTATATAAATTATATTTATCATCATAATATTTGACTTCTTCACCACTTGGGCTTAAACCTGATTTTTTACTTGGACTTGTCTCTACCATTTCAAATTTAGTTCCTAAATTTATTCTTACATTTTTAGTAAGCCCTTTTCCAACATTAGCACTGATTCCGTAAGTGTCTATTTCATTAAAAGCTTCGCTGTCTCCATTTTCATAATCGTTTTTATAAATACTCCATCCCCAAGAAATTCTATCTGTATCTTTTATCCATGGATCTGAAAAGTTTATAGAAAAACTACTATAATTTTCATCTGATTTTTCATAAGATAATGAAGCTCTTTGACCTTTTCCTTTCCAGTTATTTTCTTCTAAAGATAAAGTTCCCATAAGTCCTAACTCAGAACCATACGAAATTGCTCCTTGAATTCTTGCAGTTCTATCTTCTTCAACCAATAAAACAATTTCTTTACTATCTATAGAATTTACAACATCTCTCACTTCATATTTAACACTTTTTATAAAACCTAGTCTCATTAAATTCTCTGAAGTTCTATTATATTCATTTATATTAAAAACTTTTCCTTTTTCTATTTCTATTTCTCTTTCAATTAAATAATCTTTAGTTTTTAGTATTGTATCTTTTGCTTCTCTTCTTTGTCCCTTTTGTTTTGTTACCATTTTTTGAAATTTAACATCTTTAACTAAACCTTCTTTAAGAAAAATATTAAGTTCTGATTTTTTATTTAATGACATATCTTGAACTCTTGCAAGAACATATCCATCTTGACTATATTTTTTTATTATAGCTTCTCTATCTTTTCTTAAAATATTATAATTTAATATTGTTTTAGTTTTAGTTTCTATTAATTCTTTAATTTCTTCTGTCTTATATACTGTATTTCCTATTATATTTACTTTTTTTATTATAGGATTTTCAGTAAAATAAAAATCAATAACTATTCCACCATTAACTTCTTCTATGTCAGGAGTTATTTGTCTAAAATATCCTGACTCAACTAATTTTCTATACCCTTCTTTTAATTTATTATTAGAGTAATATCCTCCAATTTCTAAAGGGATTAACTTTGCTAATTTTTTAGTCGGAGTTTCATAATTTCCATAAAAGTTTATTTCTTTTATTATAACTGATTTATTTATGTTTTCTCTATCTGAAACAGGTACTATCCCTTTTTTTCTTAAAATTTCTTTAACATCTTTTTTTTCTTTAATATCAACTACTAATCTTATCCCCTCATTATAATACTTGGGGTAAAGCTTAACAGTTTCTATATAATCTAATTCTTTTAAAGTTTTGTAATCTTTTACCATTTTTTCTGTAGAAAATTTATTTCCTTTTTTAGAAATCATTTTAGATAATATTGTTGTTTTAGGTATTTCTCTAACATTGTTTATTGTTATTTTTTCAATTTTATAATCCTGACTTTTTATATTTTTATCTGCTCCATATGCAAACATCATCATTATAAAACTCAGAACAATCACAAACTTTTTTCTCATTAAATCCCTCCATTAAAAATCAAATTTTTTCTCAAATTTTAATTCAATATAATAGTTAATTTCTCGCCTCTTTACTTCTACATCATCTCTTAATTTTTGTGCACCAACTCCCCATGAAATATTTTTATTTATCTTATTATATACATTTACGTCATAATTTACAAGTCCATAAGATTCCCTTGATTTTTCACTGTTAGAATCTCCCATAAAATTAAATTTCACTTTTCCAAATATCTTTTCTTTATATAAAGGCATCTGTGCTTCTAAATAAGCTCCATATAAAGTTTCTTCCTTTTCTTTATTATTTTTATTTTGCTCTGCTATAATATTAGAAGAAACTCTTAGTTTAGGTAACCTAAAGACTTCTTTAAATATTTCAACTATTGGATTTACAACTATATCTGAAATCTGACCTCCTAATATATTAGTTAATAATAAATGTGCATTTCCATATCTATTTTCATCAAGTTCCTCTCCGTTTAATAGACTATCCAAAGTATTTACAGAAGTTGTATCTCCACTTCTTATTTTAAATGTTAAATTTTTACTTAATCCACTTAAAGATATTTCAAAAATCTTAGAATTTATTATGGAACTGGTAACTAAGACTACATTTGGATTTAAATCTGGAATATATTCATTTCTATTATTAAAAAGTATTAAAGCTTTGTCTATAGTAAATTCGTTTCCATTTAAAAGAAATCCACCATCTTTGATGTTAGTTTCTCCTAAAAAGTTTAATTTTTTTAAATTTCCTTGTAAAAGCCCTTGACCAAATATTTTACCTCTTAAATTTGAAATATAGGAAGTTGTCTCTTTTACATTTAAATCTATACCATTATCAATATTAAAACCAATGTTAATTTTTAAATCTTCAGAAAAATAATCTTTAGATTTTAAAGTTTCATTCTTAGATTTTTCTATAATAATATTATTCATTAATTTTTCTTTTATAAAATTTTTAATCCAAGCTATTAAACTTAAATCTTTTTTTAAAATATTTTTTATTTCTCCATTATTTATAGTTACATTCCCTATTATTCTATTTTTTAAAAATTGCATTCTAGTATTAAAATTCAAATCAAAATAATCATCAAAAGAATAAGAAATATTTCTTCCATCTAAAATCAAATTATATAATATATTATTTGAATCTAAATCTAATCCTTTACCTAAAGAATCTTTTTTTAAAATGTTTCCTTTTATATTAACGGTTCCACCATTTAATATCCCTAAAAATTTATTAATAATTAATTTATTTTTTTCTATCTTTATAGCACCTGATAAATTAGATAAATAAAGCTTATATTTTTCTAAAGCTAAGCCAAATTTATCAACAACAATATTCCCTAATGCCCCATCATTAAATAACTTTAAATCAATTTTTCCTATTCCTTTAATATCATTAATCCCATATTCATTGAAAATAATATTGAAAAAATCTAAATCCACCCCTAAACTTTTTAAATTCATTTCATAGTTTTTATTTTGTAAATTGTAATTTCCCTCCATATTAATTTTACCATTTTTATAATTTATAAGAAATTCTTTTAATTTAAGATCCTTATTATCTCCCAATATTAATATCTTAACATTATCTATTTTATTTTCTTTGTACTTTATTTTATCACTTAAAGCAAAAAGTTCATAATTTATTTTATCAAAAGAACCTTTTATATTTCCTTTTATATTTAAATCTCCTGTTAAATTTGAACTAGTTATAACTTCCTGAATATTTAACTTTTGATTAGGAAGTTCTATTTCTAAATTATTTTCTCCTAAATCAACATACCCTTTAGAATATATTATATTTTTTCTATCGCTATCCTTTAGAGTTATTTCTGATAATTTTATTTTTTTATTCTTAAAATCTCCTTGAAAATATATCAAAGGAATATTTTTACTTTTATATTGCATTTGGCTTAAAGTTCCTCTAAATTTTCCGAACATATTTTTTTTATTAATATTTCCCGTCAACTTTCCTATTAATTTTCCTTTGCTTCCTGTAATATTTTTAATAAGATCTGATTCAAAAATATCAATATCATAACTTCCTATTTCTTTTTCTAAATAATACTTAAAGTTTAAAACATTATTATTAATTTTAAAATCATCTGAAAAAACAGTTTTATTTAAATAGCTAATTTGTCCTGAAAAATTTAAAGGAATATTATCTTTTATATAGATTTCCCCTTTATCTATTTTAATTTCACTATATAAATTATCTTTTTTCCCATAAATTTTTCCATAAATATTTTCAATATTATAACTATAATTTTTAAAATCAATAAATTTCTCATCTAAATTTTTTAAATTAAATTTAAAATCAGACAATGTGCTTTTAATATTATAATTTCCACTTAAATTTAAATATCTATTATTTAAATTTAATATATTTATTTCATTATCAAAATAACTTAAACTCGATTTTAATCCTCGAAACATATAATCTTTTATCTTTACAGTATTTATTTGACCGTCAAATAATATCTTTACTTTATCTTTTTTAGATATTTTTAGTTCTCCAAAAATACCTTGAATATTTAATTTATTCTTTTCATCCTTATAATCAATTTTTTTTAAGTCAATGTTTGCTAAGTGATTATTTTTATTACCTCTAATCTCACCTTTTAAATCTATATTAACTAATTTTTCTTTTATCTCTAGAGTTAGATTATGTAGTTTAAAATTAAAATTATACAAATAATTTTTTAAATTTAACTTACCTTTTATTTCGCCTTTTTTTTCTTCTTTAAGTTTTATTTTACCATTAAACTCTACCTCTTCGTCATTATTTTTTTTCATATTCAAAACAATATTTTTATCTTCTAATTTAGCATTAAAAAATCCTTTTAAACTTAATATTTTTTTATCTCTCAAACTATATTTAAACTTAAAATTATTATCTTGATTCAAATCTAATATTTTATTTTTATAATCATAATTTCCTTTTAAGTAAAATAATTTAGAATTTAATTTAAAATTAATTCCATCTCTTACTAATTTAAAATCAAAACCTAAGTTTATATCTGAAAATATTTTTTTAGGATCTTTTATCGTAAATTTTAATTGACCTAATTTATTCTTATATTTTAAATCGGTCACTATCTCTTTACTAATTTTATTTTTAGGAATATCCAATGTTACTGTTGATTTAAGATTTTTTAGTTTAAATTCTTCATCTTCATATATAAAATTACCATGTATATTATCTATTTTAACTTTATTTTTTTCTATTCCTTTTGGACTATAAAAAAATATATCTACCTTTAGTTTATCTTTATATTTTAAATTAACATCAACTTCTCCAAAATATATTTTGTTTAATTTTAAATTTAAATCATTTAAATATTTATATGATGATGCTGTATCATAGGACAAATCTTTAAATTTAAAATTAATATCTGTTCCTTCTTTTTTACTATATTCTAAATTAAATAAACCTTTCTCTTTATCTCCTAATAAATAATCTCCATCTATTTTTATTTTTTCGCCTAAAAATTTTAAATCTAAATTTACATTTGAAATTGGAAGAAAAATATCACTATATCTTGCTTTTCCATCACTAAGTTTTCCCTTTCCAAAATATCCTTCTGGATTTATTCTAAAATCTATATTCAAATTTCCTGATATATTAGTTATTTCTCCTTTACTGTCATAAGCATATTGAAATATTGATTGATTAATTTTAATATTTTTAGCTATAATATTAAAATCATATCTTTTTTTTAATGTATTAAAATTTAAACTATATTTTTCTTCTCCATTATTTCCTGTAGCATTAATATCTATAGAATATCCTTTAAAAAACTCTATAGTTGAATCTACATTTTTTGCCCTCATTTTAATTTCTTTTGTATAGCTCTTATCAATATATAAAACATCTGCATCTGAAATATTGATTTTTTTTAAAATAGGATTATAAGTATTTTTTTTCTCTTCTTTTTTTAATTTTTTGTCTGATGAATTTATTTTTACAAAAATATGAGCAAAATTATAATAATTATCCTTTCTTATAAAGATAACTTTAGGTTTATAAACATTTATATTTTCTATTTTAAAATTATCATATTCTATTTCAACTTTTGGAATTTCTCCTGCTTTTATATTATCATAGTCATATAAATCTACATTTTTCAAACTTATTTTACCTTTTCTATAATCGCTTCCTTTTTCAAAAACTAATTTTTCTATCTTTATATTCCCTCTTGTAAATAATTTAAAAGCATAACTAACAAATAACTCAGTTTTATAAATAGAAAGATAAAATATAAAAGAAATAAAAAAAAGAGGGAGAATTACAAACAATGTTTTTCTATGTTTTTTCATATAATTAATCATTGTACTCATCTCCTTCTTTTTTCTTTTTATAATGGTCTCTTTGCAGGAATCCCTGTTTTACGTGGATATTTTTTATTTGTTTTCTCTTTTTTTATTATTTCTAATATTACTCTTGGTTCTAATGAATAAGGCAACTCTTCTATAAAACTATTTTCTAAACTTGATTTTAAAATAGTTAAGGCATTAGAACTACTATTTTCTTCTTTTGTTCCTATCATTTTTTGGGGTAAAAATTTTCCTTGTACCTTTAAAAAAGGAATAATATATTCTAAAATTATATTTAATTTTGAAACCCCTCTACAAAATCCAAGATCATAAGTTTCTCTATTCTTAGAATTTATAAACTCTTCTGCTCTGATACTAATCGCTTCAACATTTTCAATTTTTAATTCTTCTTTTACTTGATTTAAAAACTTAATTTTTTTCCCTACAGAATCAATTAAAGTAAAATGTATTTTAGGATTACAAATTGCCAGAACCATACCTGGAAACCCTGCCCCTGTTCCTATATCTATTGCCTTTCCTGATTTTAAATTGAAATGTTTCATTAATAAGAGAGAATCTAAAAAATGTTTTTCAATTATTCCTTTCTCATCTCTTATTGCTGTTAAATTTGTATGAGAATTATATTCCATTAATAATTTAAGAAACTTCATTAAATTATCTACTTTTTCTTCCGATATTTCAATTCCTATTTTTTTTATTCCTTCTATTAAATATTTTTCCATTAATTTTTTCCTCTCATTTTTAAATATATAAGTAAAACTTGAATATCTGCTGGTGAAACTCCTGATATTCTAGAGGCTTGTCCTATATTTAAAGGTCTTATCCTTTTTAGTTTTTCCTTTGCTTCTCTTGGGATATTCCCTAAAGAATCATAATCCATATCTTCTGGTATTTTTTTATCTTCTAAATTTTTATGTTTTTGTATATTTTTCATAGAACGTTCAATATATCCTGAATATTTAACTTGTATTTCAATTTGATATTCTATATCTTCTAAATAATTTTCTAAATTAAATTCTTTTATTAATTCACTTACATATACAACATCTTTATAAGTTACTGCTGGTCTTCTTAAAAATTCAAATAATGTTATACCATTATTAATTGGCTTTTCATTATATTTCATTAAAATTTCATTAACCCTAGGATTGCTACTACCAATATATTGTTTTTTTAATTTTTCAATAACTTCTTTTACTTTTTCTTCTTTAAAACAAACTCTTTTATATTCATCTTCTTCAACTAATCCTATTTCATACCCTAATTTAGTTAATCTTAAGTCCGCATTATCTTCTCTTAAAATTAATCTATACTCACTTCTTGCAGTAAACATTCTATAAGGTTCATCTGTACCTTTTGATACTATATCATCAATTAATGTCCCTATATATGAATCTGCTCTATCTAGTATAATTGAATCTTTCCCTTGGATTTTTCTAGCTGCATTTATTCCCGCCATAATTCCTTGAGCTGCCGCTTCTTCATAACCTGATGTTCCATTTATTTGACCAGCAGTATATAAATTCTTTATTTTTTTACTTTCTAAAGAATAAGTTATTTCCTCAGTATCTACATAATCATATTCAATTGCATAAGCATATCTCATTATTCTTGCATTTTCTAATGCAGGAATAGCCTTCATAACTTCATATTGAACCTCTGCAGGTAATGAATTAGAAAGTCCGCTCACATAAATCTCATTTGTATCATACCCTTCTTTTTCTAAAAAAAGATGATGTTGAGTTTTTTCAGGATATTTAAATATTTTATCTTCTACAGAAGGACAATATCTAGGTCCTGTTCCCTGTATAGTTCCATTATATAAAGGTGACCTATCTTTATTTTTTCTAATTATTTCATGAGCTTTCTCATTTGTGTGAAGAAGATGACAAGAAATTTGTTTTCTTTTAGATAATTCTTCATAAGACGAATGTGTGGAGAATCTTAATTGACTTTTATCTCCTGGTTGTTCTTCTGTTTTAGAAAAATCTATTGTTCTTTCATCTACTCTAGCAGGAGTTCCTGTTTTGAATCTTCCTAACTTTATTCCTAATTTATCTAATGCGCATGGCAACTCTTCTGAAGATAATTCTCCCATTCTTCCACCGCTAAAATGGCTCTCACCTATATGAATAAGCCCTCTCATAAATGTTCCTGTTGCTATTATAACTGCTTTAGAAGAATATTCCACTCCTTCTTTTGTCTTAACACCTGTTACCTTTCCATCTTTCACTATAAGATCTGTTACTATTCCTTGTATAGTTTCCAAATTTTCTGTATTTTCAAGTGTCTTTTTCATTTCAATTGTATATCTAGGTTTATCTGCTTGAGCTCTCAAAGATCTTACAGCTGGACCCTTTTTAGTGTTTAATACTCTTATTTGTATAAATGTTTTGTCTATATTTCTTCCTATTTCTCCACCTAAAGCATCAATTTCTTTTATCAAATGTGATTTAGCAGGTCCTCCTAAAGATGGATTACATGACATGTACCCTATTCTATCTAAACTTATAGTAAAAATTGCTGTTTTTAAGCCCATTCTAGCTGGAGCTAAAGCTGCTTCACATCCCGCATGACCAGCACCTATTACTATAACATCAAAATCTAACATTTTTTCCTCCTAATCTTCTTTAAATTCTTTTTTTATTAATCCGTTTAATTTATTTGCTGTTTTTGAATCTGTTACTACAATCAATATATCATCTTTTTCTAATTTAGTATTAGCTGTGGGATTAGGAATTAATTTACCTGTTATCTTTTTTATTCCAACTATATTCACATTATAATTTTTTCTAATATTAGCTTCTAAGATAGTTTTTTCCCAAAATACTGAAGGTGCCTTTATTTCTGCTAATAAAAAATCTTGAGAAAATCTTAAATGTTCTATCATATTAGGCTCCATTGCTATAAGAGCTGTTCTTTTCCCCATATATTCTTCAGGATATATTACTTGATCTGCCCCAACTTTCTCTAAAAGTTTTCTATGTTTTTTGCTTGATGCTTTAGCAATTAATTTTTTAACCCCTAATTCTTTTAAATTAAGCGTTATCATTATACTCGGTTCAATTGCTCCAACACAAACAAAAACTATATCAAAATTTTTAACTCCTATTTTTTTTAATTGTATCTCATCTGTAGCATCTAAAATAACTGCATTTTCAGCATAATTAGAATTCACTATTTCTTGAACTTCAGTTTCTTTAGAATCTATTCCTAAAACTTCTTCTCCTGCTTCGTATAAAGTTTTTAAAACACTACTCCCAAAACTTCCCAACCCTATTACTAAATATTGCTTCATTTATTCCTCCCAATTATATTCTATCCTACAATAATATTTTCTTTTGGGAAACTTATTTTTTCAATTTTATTAGTTCCACCAAAAGCAATTGCAAATGTCATAGGACCTAATCTTCCTATAAACATAGTTATAATTATTAATAATCTAGATACTGTCCCTAAATCTGATGTTACTCCTAAAGTCAGCCCCACAGTTCCAAAAGCTGAAACTACTTCAAAAATTGCTTGATTAAATGTTATATTTTCTATAGATAAAATTATTAAAGTTATTGTTAAAATATACGCTATTGCTAAAACTAAAATAGTTATAGCTCTGTTTAATATCTCCCATCCTATTCTTCTATTAAATATAGAAATCTTTTCTTTTTTTCTAATTACTCCTATAACATAAAAAATTATTACTCCCATTGTTGTCGTTTTAATTCCTCCACCAGTCGATCCTGGAGAAGCTCCTACAAACATCAACATACAAAACATTAATATAGAAGATTCTGTTAAATTTCCAATTGGTACAGTATTAAATCCTGCTGTCCTAGTAGTTACGCTTTGAAAAAAAGAAGCTAATATTTTTTGACCTAAAGGCATATTTCCAATTGTTCCGTTATTTCTATACTCAAAAACAAAGAAAAAAAACATACCTATAACAGTTAAAATAGTTGTAATTGTTACTGCAACTTTAGAAGTTAAATCTAATTTATTCCTTTTGTATCTTACAGAATATACTATAGAATTTATTACTGCAAA
>Ga0193963_1000839_pt1 | contig 15756 bp, 10 predicted proteins | sample FB_6_MG_FD_140359 | JGI IMG/M metagenome (GOLD analysis project Ga0193963, IMG submission 140359) | Microbial mat bacterial communities from the Broadkill River, Lewes, Delaware, United States - FB_6_MG | ecosystem: Environmental > Aquatic > Freshwater > River > Microbial mats | place: USA...
ACCTAAAGTATCTAAAATTTTATTTTCTACATCTCTTAGTGAGATAAAAGGTTTTGTTATATAATCAGTTGCACCTATAGTATCTGATTTTATAATTTTTTCTTCTGTTGAATATGCTGTCATCATTATAACATGCTGATTTTTATTGTTATTTTTAATCTCTTCAAGTAAATCCAATCCATTTACCTCAGGCATCATGATATCTAACAATACTAAATCATAATCCCCTTTTAAAACTTTAGGCATAGCAAGCTTTGCGTTAGAATAAGTTTCTATCTCAAAAACCCCTTTTCTTAATAAATATTTTTTTAGTACATCTAAGATATTTTCTTCATCATCAATAATAACTATTTTTTTCATTTTTTTCCTTTTTATTTAAACTTTTCTACTTTTACTGTATCTAACACTTTGAAGATCTCTACAGTCGAATTCTCTATTCTTTCCCCTAAGTTGATCAATGTCTCATTGCTTGCATCATGACTATTTTCTTCTAGGAACTCTTGAACATCTTCAGAAACATTTTTATGTATCTCTGTCAATCTTTTCCAGTTTGCTGTTTTTACAAACTCTTCATTATTTCGTTCTGATTTTACAATCCAATTAGTAAGATTAAAATCATTTGCAGTTTTAATTGTTTTATCATCTAGATTTGCAAATGCATTATCTTTATATAAAATATATTGGAGTTTTAAATCATTTAGTTCATTTACAAGGTTTAAATCACCTATTTGTTCTTTTGCACTTGGTTTAAATTTTGCATGTTTCGCAACTGCAATTAAGTTTTCCGATAAATTTCTTACATCGACAGCAAGTTCAGCAATATTTGTAGCATCGCTTGCATTCTCTTGTGTATTTTTATCTAAAATACTAATTGCATCATTAATTTGTGAAATACCTTTTTGTTGTTCGCTACTTGCTTGAGAAACATTATCTATGATATTTTTTGTTTTAACAATTGCATCTTGAAGTTCTTCATATCCATGAATCATTTTATCTGCAATCATTTTCCCTTTGTTTGCTTTTTCAGTTGCATTCTCAACAATATTTTTAATCTCTTTTGCTGCTTCTGCTGATCGTGATGCAAGGTTTCTAACCTCTTGTGCAACAACAGCAAAACCTTTACCAGCTTCACCTGCTGTTGCAGCTTCAACTGCTGCATTTAGACTTAAAATATTTGTTTGGAAAGAGATTTGATCTATTACAACAATAGCATCAGCAATAGATGTCACTTCTTTATTGATCTCCTCCATTGAGATAACTGTTTGAGAAGCTAACTCTTGACCATTTGTTGCCGAGTTCATTACGATATCATCGATCGCTTGCATCTCTCTAATATGAGAAGAACTATTTTGAATATTCATCGTAATCTCTTCAACAGATGCAGCTGTTTCTTCTAAACTAGCAGCTTGTTTGTTTGATGAGTCTGATAAAGAGTTAGCAGAGTTTGTTAAGACTTTAATATTTTCAGAAAGACTCTCTCCACTTTGCATAATTGTCGCTAAAAGTTCTGATACATTATATCCTACAGATTTTGTTCCTGTAACTAATGTTCCCATTTTTCCTGCAATGTTTTTAACTTCAAAATCATATTCAAAATTACTTTTTCCATATTCTACAATACATTTATTGATTTCTGTAAATTTTAGATCTAAATCATCTATAAGTTCATTGATAGAATTTTTCAAATCATTTGTTGATCTGTTTGGTGAAGTACTTTTTACTTTATATGAGAAGAATCCTGCTCTTACCATCTCTATTGCTTTTTCACTCTCTTCAACTATTTGTTGATCTTGTGCAACAACTTTTCTTATAGATTCTAAGTATTGATTGAAATATCTAGCTAAATCCCCTATTTCATCTTTTGAATTAATATTTATTTTTTGGTCAGCACTAGAATATTTTGTCAATGCTTTTACTGTACCTGTTAATGTAGAAAGAGGAGTTATAATAACTTTATTTACCATAAATGAAGCGATTAAAGCTAATAATACTGAAACAACTAAAACAATGAAAATAATTTGTATGATGATATCATTTAGATTATTTTGCGATTCTTGTGTCATAAGTTCAATTTCATGTTCAACATCATCTAGATAACTTCCTGTTCCAATAACCCATCCCCAAGGTTCAAATACTTCTACATAAGAGTATTTACTTTGTGGTTCAGCAATACCTGGTTTTTCCCAAACATATTCGATCAATCCATCGCCTTGTTTTTTTGCAAGGTTAACCATTTCTACAAATACATATTTTCCATTTGGATCTTTGATGTTAGATAGGTTTTTCCCATTTAAGTTTGTTGCAACAGGATGCATAATCATTTTTAAATTTAAGTCATTGATCCAAAAATAACCATCTTCTCCATATCGTAAATTTTCAATATACTCTAATGCTAAAGCTTTTGCTTTATCTTCACTGATATTTTCAGTAGAAATTTTATTATAGTATGATTCTATAGATTTCTTGGCAACTGAAATATAGTTTTTAAGGTTTTTTTCTTTATTCTTGTATGAAGATGTTGTAAAATAGTCTATATGGTGCACTGTAGAATTTTTTAATGCATACACTGAATTGACTACGATACTGATTGAAACTGTTAATATCGTTGTTACAACTAATATTAATAACTTAGATTTAATTTTCATCGCTATTCCTTTAAATTTTGCTATACAGTATACATAATAAAATCTTATTTCAAAATAAATAGATTATAAATTATTTTATATTTCATTCTTATTCTATTTTTGATACTATTTCATACTACTAAAGGAGTTATAAATATGAAAAAATTAGTTATCATAAGAGGTGGAAAATCGAAGTTGCAAGGTGATTCAATTGATGATTATGATAGACCTTTAACTGAAGAAGGTTTAAAAGAAGCTCACGATGTAGGTAAATTGTTACTAAATAAAGGATTACTTCCTGATTGTATTATGAGTTCGCCAGCTTTCAGAGCAATCGAAACAGCAAAAATAATATCAAATGAAGTTAATTATGAAAAAACAATTACGCCAAATCAATATATTTATGAAGCATATGTAAATACATTGCAAGAGTTAGTAAGTTTTATTCATGATGATAATGATGTTGTATTTTTAGTTGGGCATAACCCAGGAGTTTCAGCTTTGGCTTATATGTTATGCGAATTAAAAGAGAGTATTGCTCCCTGTGCAACTGTAGAGATTGATTTTGATTGTAACTCTTGGATGGATGTTTCGAAAAATAATTCAAAACTTATCTCATATGATTTTCCAAAAATAACTACATAATCATAGTTGATATCTAAAAGTTATTTTAAATGTGATACTTTTTCAACAAGCATTAATATTATCTTCCCTAGAATAAAAGGACTATTTTAAAGGAAGTGTATGACACCCAAAAAATCACCCGTACATATGATATCGAATAGAAATTTAATACTTAAAATTACTCTTTTCATTTTAATGACTAGTATAATTTTTATTTTACTATCATCGGTTTTATTAAAACACAAAGCTCTTGATGATTTAGCAGAAGATGATGCTTTAAAAACAAGTGAACTTATTTTTGAAACAATGAATACTCGAATGCAAGAAGGTTGGGCAAAAGATGATTTAACTAAAATCATTAACAGATTAGAGTTTATTAGAGAAGATTTAAAAGTAAAATCATATCGAAGTCCAAAAGTTGAAGAGATTTTAGGTGTTCATCAAGCTGATAAATTAATTGTAGAAAACGATTTGTTAATTCAAAAAGCTATGGCAGGAGAGAAGCAATTTCAGATTCAAGAAGATGGTTCTATTCGGTATTTATACCCAATGAAAGTATCAGCTGAGTGTATCACTTGTCATTATAATACCCAAATAGGAGATGTTAACGGTGTACTTGATATATCGTATCCTCCTAGCCAAATTAAAATATCATTAGATTCGATGACATTTTATTTCATAATATTTTTTATTATAACTATGCTGATTTTTTTCTATATATTCTTTTTGATCATCGATATTAAAATGGTTAAACCGATTGTTACTCTTACAAAACAAATCTCAGAAGTTTCAAATGGAAAAGATTTTAACAAAGAGGTGTTTTTAAAGACCAATATTAGTGAGATGAAATTGCTACAAGTGAGTTTTAACAAATTACTGAAAACTATCAATAAATACTATAATCAACTGCTTCACAGTATATATTTTCATAAATTAACAGCTCTTCCAAATATTATAAAACTAGAACAAGATTTAGCAAAACAAAGTATTAATAGTTTAGTTATTATTAATATTGATGATTTTAAAACTATAAATTATTTTTATGGTACTAAAGTTGGAGATGAAATTATTAAAAAATTAGCAAAGCTTTTATTGCAAGCGACTTCAAATGCAGGAGTCCTTTATAAACTTCATGGTGATGAGTTTGCTATTTTATTAGATAAAAATATTGAGTATGATTATTGGGAAAAACTTATTGATGAAGTTAAAAGATACAAGTTCTTATATGACGAGAGTACGATTCGTGTTACTATTAGTATAGGTATTGCTTATGATGAAGAAGAAAAGATTATTGATAAGGTTACTGCAACAGTAAGACAAGCTATAAATGAAAATAAAAGTATAAAAGTTTTTGATGAATCTTTGTTATTAGAGGATGTTCATACTTCTCATATTCAATGGACAAAAAATATTGAAGTTGCATTAGAAAATAATCAAATAGTACCATTTTTTCAACCCATAAAAGATGCAAAAACAGATGAGATTATAAAATACGAAACTCTTGCTCGATTAGAAAAGAATGGAGAGATATTTACCCCTGATATGTTTATCGATATCTCTAAAAAATCAAAACAATATGATGAATTTACAAGAGCTATGATACGCAATAGTTTTGAATATTTTCAAGATAAAGAGAATATTAGTTTTTCCATTAACTTCTCTATTGATGATATACAAAATCATAAAACAACAGAGGTTTTGTTTGAGTATTTAGATAAATTTGATATAGGGGATAGATTTATAGTAGAGCTGTTAGAAACAGAAGAGTTTGAAGACTTTGATATTATAAATAATTTTATTCAAAAACTTAAAACATATAAAGTCAAAATAGCTATTGATGACTTTGGTTCAGGGTATTCTAACTTTGCTTATATAGGAAATTTACAAATTGATTTTTTAAAGTTAGATAGCTCTTTAATTGAGAATATACATACAAATACAGACTCTTATAAAGTAGTTAAAAATATCAATAGTTTTGCACATGATATGGGTCTAGAAACTATTGCTGAAAAGGTACACTGTGAAGAGATTGAAGTTCTTTTAAAAAAGCTAGGAGTTGATTATCTTCAAGGATATCATATAGGAAAACCTAAAGATTCTATTCTTTAGGTTTTAAATTATTTTTCTAGGGTAAATTTATTTTTCTCTACACTTGTCACAACTTCTTTTGCAATTTGTTTTGTTTGTTTTGAAATATTACTTGCTTCTTGTGCTATAACACTATTTTCTTGTGTAAATTTATCTAGTGATGTTACTGCATCAGATATTTGATGCATACTTGCACTTTGTTCTTTCGCTGAGTTTGTTACATCTGTTATAAGTTCATTTGTTTGAACAATTTTGGCTTCAAGATCTTCAAAACCTTGAATCATATTGATACTGATTTTTTTACCTTCTGTAGCTTTTATAGTTGCTGTTTCAACAAGATTTTGTATCTCTTTAGCAGCATCGGCACTTTTATTGGCTAAATTTCTAACCTCTTGTGCAACAACTGCAAACCCTTTTCCTGCTTCACCAGCTGTTGCTGCTTCTACTGCTGCATTAAGTGAAAGTATATTTGTTTGAAATGCAATTTGATCAATCACTGTAATAGCTTCCAATATCGAATGAACATGTTCATTTATCTCATCAATAGATAATGCTGTTTCATTAGCAAACTTTTTCCCTTGTAATGATGACTCTTTTGTTGTAGAAGAGATAGTAAACATCTCTTGTGATTTTTGATTGGTATTTGAAATTGTATGTGTAATTTTATCAATAGAATTAGAAATATCTACTAATGATGTTGCTTGTTTAATAGCATTGTGACTTAATAAATCAACATTTTTACTTAATTTTTCAGATGAATTTTCAAGGGTTGTACCATCTTTTAAATTTGCGTTTAACATACTTGTGATCATTGTATTCATAGCAGTTATCTCTTTACCTATGATTCCTGAACTTTTCTGAGATATATTTCTTGTAAAATCATATTTTGAATAACTTTCAATAACAGCTACTAGTTCATTGATATCTGTTCCTACAAGTTTTTCTAGATTATCTAGCATCTGATTAATAAGATTTTTTAGGTCATTGAGTGCTTGTGTGTTTGAGTTTTTTTCAATTCTTTTTATAATATGTCCATTTCCGACTTGATTAACAACCTCTTTTAACTCGATAATAAGAGTGTTCTCATCTGTAATATTTTGCTCAATTTGATTGATGTTTTCATTAATATCTTTTGCCATCGCTCCAAATTCATCATTTGTTGTTATAGCTATTTTAGATGGTGAGTTATTCTCTTTATTTAAAAATTTAAAAAAGTCCCCTAATCCTTGACTGATAACTGTTAAGTTTTTATTAAGTGTTTTTGTTCCTAGTACTAATACAAATGAAACTAATAATAAGGAGATGATACCAGCAATAATAGAAAATTCTACAATAGTATATGCATCTTCTAAAAACTCATCTTCCATAACTGTAAGCCCAAATCCCCAAGAAACACCTGAATCAGCTAGTCCAAAAGATTTTATATAGTTAAATGTTTTTTCACCATTGTGTGTTTGTTCAAAAGAGTAGTTCTTATTTTTTGAAATTTGTGGTGAAATTGCTAAATGCTCTTTATCTTTGTATACCTTGTTTACTTTTTGTCCCAAATATTTACTATTAGGATGGGCAATAATTGTTCCTTCATTTGATACTAGATAAGTAAAACCATTATCAAAAATAGAAATTTTTGATACTCTTTTTACAATTTCATCTAAAGAGATATCAATCCCAATTACACCGACAAATTTACCATTGTGGTACATAGGTGTTGATACTGTTGTATTAAGAACCTCTTTTCCATCTACCTCAAATTTATAAGGTTCTGTTATATATTCTTTTCCTGTTTTTTCTGGCGTAGTAATCCAAACATTATCTCTTAAAACAGGGTATTGCCATACTAGATTGATCTCTCCATCATTTTTCATAACATAAGGGGAAAATCTTCCGGTTTCATCGTGAGCATATCTTCCTGCAAATTCTTTATTATTTTCATAAAATACATTTGGTTCTAAATATAGCCAAACTCCAACAATATAAGGATTTCTTTCCAAAATAGAGGTCATAAGTTCAACCATAGTATCTTTTCTAAAACCTTGATCTGTTTTAAGTGTTGTTTCTAAAGTAGAGGTAAATGTTTTTACTAATACTACAGATTTCTCAATATCTGATTTTACTTCAAGTGCATTTGAAAATGCTAACTCTTTGATATATTGTTCTGAAATTTTTTCACTTCCTGAAAAAGCTTTTGAGGAGATAAGATAGGTTGTAATCGATGACGATACAATCAAAACGACTAGTATACTAAATAGCAACTTTTTACTAAAACTCATGTTTTGAAACATTGTTAATCCTTTATAGTTTAAATTATAACAAGATAATTATAAATATCTCACTCTTGTATAAATTTAACTATACATAATAGTATATTATTGTGTATTGTATGTGGAATGATTTTAAAATATTTGGATAAGTTGATATACAGCTGCAATAGTAGCTATAGATATAAATATTCCATATCCTAAAATTGAAGAAACAAGTTTAGGGGCAAGTCCAGCCATACTAGCAACAACACCAGCTGTTATCATAGGTCCCATTGCACTTTCAAGTAGTGTTATGTCTGTAATAAATCCTTCAAAATCAAAAATATGTACTATTATAAATGCAAAAATTGGTAATAAAATAAGTTTATTCACAATTCCTAGAATAAAAGGTGAGATATCTTTTTTTGGTATTTTTAACTGAAGATTATATCCAACAGATATCAAAGCAAGAGGAATAAGTGTATTTCCAAGTGTTGATAAGGCTTTTGATACATCAGCGTTGAATTCTATACCATTTAAAGCAAAAGCGATTAGAAGTGATATAAATGGTGGAAATTTAAATATCTTTTTCAATACATTTTGCACACTTACTTTTGCTCCACCATTATCTGAATAAATAGCAACCACAACAGCTCCATAGGTACTAAGAGCAAGAAAAGTTCCCATTTGGTCGTAGATGATAACATAAGGTAAACCTTCAGTTCCAAAATAGTGTGAAACCATTGGAATACCTATAAATGAAGTGTTTCCTAAAACAGCAACTAATAGTAAAGCACCAGTAGTATTTCTATTCAACTTAAATAGTTTAGAAAATACCAAAATAGAAATAGCTCCTAAAATAGTAGTCACCCATGCTATAAATACAGGTATCATAATCTCACTAGAAAAAGTGATTTTTGGAACTTCGTTGATGATAATAGCAGGTAAAGAGATATATATAATAAATAGATTTAATACTTGTGATGTTTGTTCTGGAAAAATTTTTAGTTTTTTGAGGGTATACCCCAATAACATTAGAAATAAAATAAATATAAATGTACCCATTGGCTTTTTCCCTGTAAATAAATAAAATCATATCTTAAACTTATGAAACTATTGATAAAGTGAGATATAATAGTAGGACGATTATACTCATTGATTTATCGCTTTATAACCCTTCATATCATATAATCCCACTCTTAAAAAACTGCAAAAAAGAGAATCATGATTGAATTAATAAATATATCAAAAAGTTACCCAACTGGAAATTTATATACAGACCTAAATCTTAGACTAAACTCAGGAGATAAAGTAGGACTAGTAGGACGAAATGGAACTGGTAAATCAACACTATTTAAACTTATTCTAGGGGAAGAACACCCGGATACTGGTGAGATAAAGTTTCCTAAAAACTATAAAATTGGTGCATTAAAACAGTACTTTGATTTTAAAGAAAAAAAACTTTTAGATGAAACAGCATCTGCCTTAAGTGAAGAGAATAAATATGATGTTTACAAAGCTGAAAAGATGTTATTTGGTCTTGGATTTTCTGAGGCAGATTTAGACAAAGACCCTAAGTCATTTTCTGGTGGTTTTCAAATCAGAATCAATCTAGCAAAACTACTTTTAACAGAACCAAATATGCTTCTACTTGATGAGCCTACAAACTACTTGGATATTTTATCTATACGATGGTTAAAAGCATTTTTAAAAACTTTCCAAGGGGAAGTTATCTTAATCACTCATGATAGAGAGTTTATGGATAGTGTTTGTACTCACACTTTAGGGATAGTTAGACGAAGTGCTTTTATGATACCTGGTGGAACAAGAAAGTTTTTCGAACAAATTTCAGCAAATGAAGAACACTACGAGAAGCAAAAAATTGCACAAGATAAAAAAATAAAAGACCTAGAAGAGTTCATAGCTAAAAATAAAGCTCGAGCAGCCACAGCAACGCTAGCTCAATCAAAAGTTAAAATTTTAGAAAAGATGGAGATCTTAGAAGATATAAACTATGACGCAAATTTAGATTTTGATTTTAACTATAAAGAAACAGCAGCGAAGTTTTTAGTAGAGGTAAAAGACTTAAGTTTTGGATACACAGCTGATAATATATTATTTAAAAATATATCTTTTGCATTAACTAGAGGTGAAACGATAGGTATCATCGGTAAAAATGGTAAAGGTAAATCAACACTTTTAAATGCAATAGCAGGTGAACTAGAGCCATTAAGCGGGAGTGTAGATTTTCATCCATCGTGTACTTTTGGACACTTTGGACAAACTAACATCTCTCACTTAAATCCAAAAAATACAATCATGGATGAGATATATAGTGTAAATCATAAACTACCAGAGGCAGTGATCCGAAGTATTTGTGGTCTTATGATGTTTTCAGGAGATAACGCAAAGAAAAAAATATCACTACTATCAGGTGGTGAAAAATCAAGAGTTATGTTAGGTAAAATTATCGCTCAAGATGTAAACTTACTTTTTCTTGATGAGCCTACTAACCATCTTGATATAGACTCTATCGATGCTTTAACTGAAGCTATCAAAAGATTTAACGGTTCTTGTATCATCGTAACGCATAGTGAAGAACTCCTAAAAGCTGTGTGTGATAAACTTATCGTATTTAGAGATGATAAAGCAGAATATTTTAACGGTACATACAATGAATTCTTAGAACAAATCGGTTGGGAAGATGATGCTGGAGCGGAAAAACCAAAATCAGTGAAACCAAAAAGAAATAAAAAAGAGATCAAAAAACTAAGAGCAGCTATTGTAACTCAAAAAAGTCAAGCAACAAAACCTATTAAAAATGAGATAGAAAAGATAGAAGCTTTAAATGATGCCCAAAAGTCTAAAATGCAATCAAAACTCAATGAGTTAAATAAAGAACTAGAAAAGCTAAATGCTGAGTTTCAAATTAAATTAGATGAGATTTGATTTTTGTATGTGTAGGAAAAAAACTTTATGAGTTGGTTAACTCTCTTAGAAGTAATGGGTGGAGCAACTGCTATTGTTGCTGCATATAAAATGTCACTTTCAGGGAAAGAGGGACGGATATATCTCTATCAAGCATTTTTATTGTTTGCTCTTTCTGACTTATTTTTATTTGCATTTTTTTTATTTGCAGGAAAAATTCCTATGGTGCTACAGATGTTGATATTTGGTTCAACCGCATTATTAGGTATCATCAAAACAATTGACTATCAAAACTGTTTTTATGCAAAAAATCAAAATGATTTATTAAAAAAAGCAATTTTATTTATTGGATTATATTTTTGTATTCTTTTAGGCTTGTCTTTTATTTTTGATTCTTTTAGTACTATAGATTTTACGATAGTACCTATTGACCTTTTAGCTTCGAGTATAGCAGTTTTAGGCTCATTTATGCTTTCAAGTCATAGTCATGTGATCCGAGCATGGGCTTTTGTGATGTTTTTTGTTGCAGATGTTATTTTTGTGTATATTGGATTTGAAAATAAGTTTTACTTTTTTATGCTACAGTCTGCTTTTTTTATATATACATCTGCACAAGGGTTTTATAATATAGTTTTTAAAGATAGTCAAAAATAAAAGAGCTTAAGGTTGTATTTTAGAGATTTATATAAAAAAGAGCCTAAGACTCTTTTTTATTAGTTTGTATAAGGTTTACCGTAGAACCTTATGAATAGTGCAATAGCTAACATCCCTAAAGGAAGTAAGATATAAGCAGATACTCCAAATGATGCAGGGATATATCCAAATACAATCGCAATAATACCTACAAAAATAGCATAGTATAATTGTGTTGAAACATGATCCATATGGTCACACGAAGCACCCATAGATGATAAAATCGATGTATCAGATATAGGAGAACAATGATCTCCAAAGATAGCACCAGTTAAAACAGCACCAATATTTAAAACGATATAAGAGTGAAGATCATCGCCTTCTAGTCCAGTATGTATACCAACAGCACTTGCTAAAGGTATTGCTAAAGGCATCAAAATACCCATAGTACCATACGAAGTACCTGTAGAAAACGAGATAATAGAACCTAAAATAAAAATAGCACTTGGTAAAATTACTTGAGGGGTAGTTTCAGCTAAAATACTTACTATATATATCGCCGTTCCTAACTCTTTCATAACAGCAGAGATAGACCAAGCAAGTATCAAAATAACAGCTGTGATAACGAGTGATTTTACACCAAATACCCATGTTTCGATAGCTTCTTGTAAAGTAAATACTTTTTGTTTCAGTCCCATACCAATTGCAACTAAAGATGCAAATAAAGCAGCTTGAAAGATTACAACAGAAGCATCAGCAGCACCAAAACAATCTCGTATAGATGCAAATGAATATGGATCGCTATTTACAGCAAGTAGTAACTCTTCATCAAGAGCTGCTTTACCATTCATATAAAACCCTATAACAGCAGCTATGATAAGTGTAAAAATAGGAATAATTGCATTTGCCATTGAGTATTTTATCCCCTCTTTTGGTAACATCATTGCATTCTCTTCTGTGAGTAGGTTTTTTGAATCTGGATTTGAAACTTGTCCTGTTTTGTAGGCTCGTGTTGCAGCTTTATGCATAGGACCAAATTCTCTTAATGAATAAGCAGAGTAAAACACAAAACCTAACATCAAGATGTTATAAAATCTATAAGGTAAAGTTTCTACAAAAACACCAAAAGCATTTATGTCTGGTTGACCTAACAGAGTATACGCATCTTTGATCAAAGATAATTCATATCCTACCCAAGTAGAAATAAGGGCTAATCCTGCAATAGGAGCAGCTGTTGAGTCGATAATAAAAGCAAGTTTTTCTCTAGAAACTTTTAGTTTATCTGTAACAGGTCGCATAATAGGACCTACAATCAATGAATTTGCATAATCATCAAAAAAGATAAAAAATCCCATAATCCAAGTATATATTTGAGCAGATACAGGAGATTTAGCTCGAGCAGCTAGTTTTTGAGCAATAGCTCTTGGTCCACCCATTTTTGTAATGATTGCAATCATTCCACCTATTGTGAGTACTTGTAGAATAATACCTGCATTCCATGAGTCAGCTAAAGAGCCAACCATTTTAGATGACATATCTACAAATGCATTTACAAACGCAAAAAATATATTCTCTCCTGAAATATTAGCTAAAAATGTTCCTGATAAAATTCCCATGAAAAGAGAAAAAATCACATTTCTTGTCGTAAAAGCCAAAATAATAGTAACCAATGGTGGTAAAAGCGTCCAAGCGCCATATGTAAGTGCATTTTCTTTAGCATCTGCCATTAAAATTAATGGTAATAGCATCACTAAAACAAAAGTTTTAAAAAACTTATTCAATTTGATCCTTTTTTATAAATTATATGTTGAGTATTGATTATTTTTTACCTGTTAGTAAAAAGATTGGAAAATCTCCATGAGGTTTGCTAGCGATACTTATAGTTTCTATATTGAGTTCTTTAAATCCCACTTTTTTTGCTATTTCTAAAAACTCTTCTTTGTCAAAACCAAAGTGATAAACACCTGTGTCATCAGTATGAAAACTTCCATTTTCTGTTTCTAAATCAGCTAAACCAATTGTTCCATTTTCATTTAACATATTATAAAATTTGATAAATAAGTCTTCTATATCTTCTACATGATGAATTGTCATTGATGATATGATACCATCAAGGTTTTGAAATTTTTCACTGTGATTTTCTTTTGTAATATCGACCTCTATTACTTCTAGTTCACATGGAAAATCATTTCTTTTAGCACTTAAAACTTTGTTCATAGAGGTTGACATATCTAAAGCGGTTATATTTCCTACATAAGGAGCTATCTCTTGCGTAAGAAGTCCTGTTCCTGAACCAAAATCTAAGATATGCATATCTTTAGAATATACAATTTTTTTCAAAATACCATCAGCAATATTTTGTACATTTGAAACTCTTTTTGCATTTTCTTCGTAGATATCTGCTTTATGTGCAAAATAATCTTTTTTTTCAGTCATATTTTCTCCTTTTATAATATAAATTTTTGAGAATAATAACTAAAAAGTAATATATATTTTATAAAAGCTATTTATTAATAGACGATACAATCACTGCTATTTTTGAAAGTCCTTGTATGATTTGCTCTTCATTTGTATGAGTAAAATTAAATCGTATCTCATCGTGCACTTTATTTTCACTATAAAATTCAACACCAGGTACAAATACAACATCATTTTTTAGACACACTTTTACAAGTTCTGCTGTATTTATGTTGGGTAATTTACCATAAATAAACATACCACCTTTTGGTTCTATATATTCAAATGTTGGTAAATATAAATCTAGATACTTTTTAAATAAAAGCATTTTTTGCTTATAGACAGCTCTTAAACTCTCTAAATGGGAATGAAAGTTATGAGTATCATTGAGATAATCATTTAAAATATATTGAGATAAACCATTTGTATGTAGATCCATAGCTTCTTTATACGAGATAAGAGGATTTAATAGCGTTTCATCTGCTCGTATCCACCCTATTCTTAAACTTGGTGCTAAAGTTTTTGAAAATGTTCCCAAATGAAAACTATTTTTTGGTAAATCTTTACTGATTATCTTACTTTTTGTTTCAAAATAGAGTTCACTATAGGGAGAGTCTTCTATTAAAATTCCATCGTGTTTTGTAATAATCTTTGCTATCTCATTTCGTTTTGTTTGACTATAAGACTTTCCTGTAGGGTTTTGAAAATCAGGAATAATATAACATAATTTTGTTTCTTTTATACTCTTCTCAAAAGCTTTTATATTGATACCATCATCTTCAAGCGTTATCTCTTTTTGATTGAGTTTGTTAAGATTAAAAACATTCATTGCACCCAAATAAGAAGGGGCTTCTATTGTGATATCTTTTTGAGAGTTATATCGAGCAATTATATCTAAAGCTTGTTGTGAACCAGAGGTTATCATAATATTTTCTTTTGTTGTAGGAAAACCTTCATCTGTATACATTTGTGCGATTTTTTCTTTTAAACTATCTATGCCAGTTGATTTTGTATATTGAAGTGTGTTTTTGTCTTCTAAAACTTTTATTGCTGATTGTTTTAGTTGTTCATTTGGAAAAAAATTTTCATCAGGTAATCCTCCTGCAAAAGAGATAGTTTTGTTTGTGGTGTGTTCTAGTATCTCTCGTATAAATGATCGTTTCATCATCATCCCTTTTTATATTTGCAGTATAATAGCAATGTAAATTTTTTTTATCTGCACTATTTGTGCTAAGAGAGTTATCTATTTTTGCTAAATATACTTACTATTTGTGATATTTTGATATAATAGATTCTAATAAAAGGAGATATATGCATAAAAAAGAAACCAACCTTTCTCATAGTAAACTAGCAAATAATATGATGAACTATATCAATAAAAATATAGATACAGATATAAATATTGATGCAATTGCAGTTGAATACGGTTTAAGTAAGTTTCATTTTCATCGTATTTTTAAAGAACAAATAGGAAAGAATATCTATGAAACAATCAAATCAATCCGATTGCAAAAAGCATCTAATCTTTTAATAACAAACAAGTATTCAACAATCACAGAGATAGCTTCAATGTGTGGGTATAGTTCTCAAACTTCTTTTATTAGAGCTTTCAAAAATCGTTTTGAACAAACTCCAACACTATGGAGAAATGGTGGATATAAAGACTATTCAAATAAAATATTACACAACTCTATCTCTAGTGATGTTTCCCATACAAGCTTTTCTCATTTAGAAGCAAAAATCATAAAAACAAAACGAAAAAAACTCTATTATATTCGCCATCAAGGATATAACAAAGAGTTGTCAAAAGTGTGGCAAAAAATGATGGCTTGGGTATATACGAACAATATTGAAAACTACGAACAAATTGCTATATATCATGATAATCCAATTATCACTTTACAAGAAGATTGTCATTATATCGCTTGTGTCAAAGTGGATGATAAAACAAAACTTACAAATACAAATCTTCCATATTTTGAAATAGAAGAACATCTATGTGCAGCTTTTGAAGTTGAAGGAATCTATGGAGATATTTTAAAATTTATACAATGGGTGTATCATTATTGGTTACCAAATAGTGGTTTTGAAACTACGACTTTTCCATCTTTTAGTGTGTTTGAAAAAAATCATTTTTTAAATGATGATGGAATATTTAAAGT
>Ga0193963_1000840_pt1 | contig 15751 bp, 17 predicted proteins | sample FB_6_MG_FD_140359 | JGI IMG/M metagenome (GOLD analysis project Ga0193963, IMG submission 140359) | Microbial mat bacterial communities from the Broadkill River, Lewes, Delaware, United States - FB_6_MG | ecosystem: Environmental > Aquatic > Freshwater > River > Microbial mats | place: USA...
AAGAACATCGATATAGTTTTAAATTAAAAGCATTGGATGAAGATAATCAACCAACACTTTTTTAAATTTTATTTTGAAACTTCACCTATTTTGTTCTCAATAGATTTAACTTTTCCCGTCAATCTATTTTTATGTCCTTTTCTAATATCAAATTTAAGGGTAGCATAAACTCTTGTGCAATCTAATTTCTCTAAAGTGTCATAACACTTTTGTACAATCTCTAAAGCATCTGACAATTCTTCTGTTTCTATAATTGTTGCCATAGGTGTTAATTGATATGGGTATCCACAATCTCTAATTACTTTTATTACCTCTGCTACATATTCACTTTTACTTTCACCATGATCCGTAGGGAACATTGCCATTTCTAATAAAATACTCATAAAATATACCTTTAAATTTAATATCTTAGTTTTACAAAAAAGAATTATACTCTTAAAAGATATAAAAATGGAAGCCCTAATAATATTAGCCATGATTCTAAAATCAGTTTTTCAGTTATTTAATTATAGAATAACGTATCTAACTTAATTATGAGACGATATGATTAAAAAATTTCTAAAAAAGAAAACTTATACAAAAGAAGACTTGTTAAAAGAACTATTAAGTTCTGTATTTAATTCAAATAAAATTGAAGAAATATTCAACGACGAAATTGATTTAAATGAGTCAAATGATAAAGGTGAAACATATTTACACCTTTGTGCAAAAAAAGGTTGTTTAGAATCTGCTAAATGGCTTCTAAGTAACGGTGTTGATATTAATGCAAAAACTAATGAAAATAACACTCCTTTATTTTATGCAGCATTATCAAATAATGGAGCAATTACACGTTTTCTTATTTCTCAAGGTGCTGATATAAATCACACAAATAAGCATAATAGAACAGTTTTACAAGAAGCATTAATTGCAGGAAAAAGAACAATTGATACACTGTTTGAACATACAGATGACCTAAATAATGCAGATATTCATGGTAACAATTTAGTTTTTGATGCAGTTGCAAATGGAAACAAAGAATTGATTGAGAGAGTAATTAAAAATAAATCAATAAATATCAATAGAGTAAATAATGCAGGAAACACAATATTACATAAAGAAGCTATATTAAAAAATAATGACCTTGCAATGAGAATGTTAGAAGAAGGTGCAGATCCCACTATTTTAGATAGAAGTGGAAAAAACTTTCTTTTTTATGCAGTTTCAAAAGGAATTGAAAATGAGGAAATTGTAAATAAAGCTATAGAGTTAGGTTGTGATTTAAATAGTAGATGTTCAAATAATAAAACCATTCTGATGCAATCAGTACAAAATTACCTTGAATTAAATCATGAAGAAAAAGAGATGAAACAATCTCACCTAAAGATGATCAAAAAACTAATAAAAGAGGGAATACAAGTAAATGCAGTTGATAACAAAAAGGAAACTGTACTTTTCGATGTAGTAAGAAGTGGTAATGCTGATTTAATAGCTCTTTTTACAAAACATGATTCTTTACATCTAAATGATCAAAATATAGATGGAGAAACAGTACTTACAATCAGTGTACTAAAAGGTATAAGTAATAAAAACTTTATCTTAGATTTTTTAAAAAATGGAGCAGATGCTAATCTTCCAGATAAAAATGGAAGCACAGTTATAGAAAAACTTATAGATGTGATTTTACACTATCATAATAGAAAAAAAATTGATGATTCTTTATTAGAAAGAATCATTGATTCAGGAGAATATGTAGATGTATTAAAACTAATTCTTGAAAATACAAAGATAGATTTGAAAAAATTAAATTCAAAAGGTCATCCACTATTTTTTAACTCAATAATATTTTTCAATTATCCTTTATTCAAAATGTTAAGACAATTTGGAATAAATATAAATCAAAAAGATAAAGATAATCATAATATTATTTTCCATTTAATGGACCATTCAGAGAATTCTCCAACATATAATCAAAAAATGTATCTAGAAACTTTACAAAATTTAATAAATATTGGTGTAAATGTAGATTCAAAAGATTTAAATGGTGCAACAGCTTTGCATAAAGCGGTACTTGAAAAGTGTGAATATACAATTAAAGTATTACTAAATTCAAAAATGAATTATTTTGCTACAGACAAAAAAGGAAGAACTATAATTCACAATACAGTTTGGAAAAACAATTTGAGGTTCTTTAAATTAATTCACGCATATGATGATACTGTTATAAACTTTGCTGACAAGTATGGTGTATTGCCAATTAACTATGCTGCATTTATGGGAAAATATGAATTAGTTAAAATAATGCTTGAATCAGGTGCTCATATAAATAATACAAACGATATAGACCCTAGAATGATTGAATTCTTTAAAAAGTTTCATAAAAATATTATCAATTTAGAAAATAAAGCAGATAATGAGGTTGATAAATTAAACCTAAAACTTCTTGCAGATAGTATGAAAACAAATTTCGATATTAAGACTTAGGAATTTTAATTTTAAAAGTAGCACCTTTGTAGTCAATACCTTCAAAGGTGTATTCAATATTTTCTACGTTTATACTTCCTTTTAAATGTTTCGAAATAATCTCCTCACTCATATATAGTCCTATTCCTGTTCCTTGAGATTGATGTTTTGTAGTAAAATATGGTTCAAAAATTCTATCAATTATATCTTCATCCACTCCACCTGCATTGTCATTAACCTTTAAAACTATATGACCCTCTTCTAAATAAATTGAAATAAATATATATTTTTTATCTATTTTACTCTTAATAAGTTCATCTTTTGAATTATTTAATAAGTTAATCATTACTTGTAATAATTCGTTTTCACAGCTTCTTATTTCTACAGGTTTTATATTTTTAACAATTAGAATTTCTTTTGAAACAAATTCATTTTCTATTAACCCCATAATCTTTTCAATAAACTTATCTGCATTAAATAAAGTTATCGTTTTTTCTTGAGAGAAAAAATATCTAAAATCATCAATTGTATTTGACAAATATCTTGATGTTGAAACAATAGAAGCTAAAGTATTTTGTTCTTCATCTTTATCTATTTCAATACCTAACTCTTTTTTTAACTTAATCCCTGATGCAGCAGTTGAAATAATTGATAATGGCTGTCTCCACTGATGCGCAATATTTTCAATCATCTCCCCCATTGCAGTCAACTTATTTTGGTGAGAGATAATTTTATTTTTTTTATTATTTTTTTCAATTTCATCATGAATTGTTTGATTTAAAGATTCATTCAATTCTTTTAATTCTTTTTGATTTTTATTTAGCTGTAAATATAATTTTGTTATCTCTTTTGAATAGATATAATAGCTAATCACATATAGAATTAGTCCAAGTAGAATAATAAATAGTCCTAGATATAAATATGCACTATTTTTATACTCTTCGATAGACGACTTATCAATTGAATTTAAATCTTTAAAAATTACAAAACTTGATAGTTTTTCTTTTTTATAATAAATAGGATGATTAATAATTAGATATTTGTCATCTACAAAATATCTTTTTTTATTAATGGTTTTTTTAACCCCAAGACTATCAAGATAGTCAATAAGTTTTTTATTTGCCGAAATATTTGCAATATAGTGATTATCTACAAAAAGTTTTGTGAATGGGTTGGTTAATTGTTTAGTAAATTTTTCTTCTACAACAATTATAGGCTCTAAACTATCAGTTTCTCTTAGACTTCGTGATATTGAATTAAAATGAGTGATAGATTCAATAATACCAATAAACTTACCATTTTCATAAACAGGGACCATTGCCTTAAAAGTCATATCATATCGACCTACACTTATCGTACTTTTAATTTTAGGGGTTTTAAGCATTTCTCTTACATCTAACCTAAGTTTATAAATTGCATCATTTTTCTTCTTAGACCAACTTCTAAATAAAGATATACCTTTGTTATCAATAACTTGAAACCACACATTTTTAAAAGATGTCTTTTCCCTAAGCAATAAAGATAAATTATGTAATCTACTATTCTCTACAGAGTTATTCTTTAAAATATCAATAATCTCAGTATTATTTGCTAAAGTGATTGTTAAAGCAAGTGTTGCATTTTTTTTATTCTCTATTAATGAATCTATTTTTTTTTCTAAATTTTGTGTAATGTAATTATATTTTTCTTCTAATAATTCATTCTCTTTTTGATAAATATAATTGATTGTCATAGTTATAGCTAGAATTGATATAATAATATATGTAGTAATAGTTATGAGCTTGTAATTATTCTTTTTCATATAAATCTTCTTTTTATTATTCAATAATTATACAAAAAAAATATGAAAGTATCTATATAAATATTATTTTCTCTTATTAACTTAAAAAATGTTGTATTTTATACGCAATTTTTAAAGTCAGATTTACAATAATTTTGATATTATTTTGTTCAATCTATAAAAAGGAGCAATATGCAATTAGATATATCACCTGAAGTATTATTATCACAACTTGGATACGCTAAAAGTGAATCATCACTTAATCAAGCTAAAAGAGTAATGAATGAAACGAAGGACTTTGATAAATTTTCTAAACATATTATCAGTCTAAATGACCATCTTAAAAAGATGAATGCTTATGTTGCACTGTCTAACTCAACTGAACATTTAAAAATTAAATGTGACGAAAATGATGCAGACGAAATTATTGAAGAATTTCATGAAGAAGTTAAACATTGGGCAAATAAATATAATATAAACTTACAAAAATTAGATAAAAAACCAGTATATTATATATTAGGTACTATATAAAAAAATAAAAAGGTATTTTCTATACCTTTTTATTTACTCTTTAATTAAAAATTTTTCTATATGTATGACAATAAGGCGACTTACCTGTTTTTTGATAATAATCTTGATGATATTCTTCTGCTTCATAAAACTTACATACTTCATATAAAGAAGTAACAACGTTATAATTCATATCCCCTAATTTATCAATTAATTCTAAAGTAGTTTTTTTCTGAGCTTCATCCACATAAAATATTGCAGATAAATATTGGCTTCCAATATCTGGACCCTGCCCATTTTTTTGTGTAAAGTCATGTATCTCAAAAAATAGTTTTGCCAATTCTTCAAAAGAAATCTGACACTCATCATAATCTACTTTTACGACTTCTAAATGCCCTGTTGTACCAGTACAAACAGAATGATAATCGGGATCATCTACATGGCCTCCCATATATCCTGAAACTGCACTATGAACACCTTTTAAATTTTGAAAGTGATATTCTACTCCCCAAAAACATCCAGCAGCAAAATAAGCTACAGCATGTTCTTTACAACAGTCATCATCAGTTTCAAACTTTAAAGAAATAGAATTAACACAGTGTCTTGTATCTTTAGGGGTAAAGCCTTCTCCTTCAAATACGTGCCCTAAATGAGCTTCACAGTTTTTACAAACTATTTCAACTCTTCTACCGTCACGATCAGGAATTCTTTTTACTGCATCACTTATTTGATCATCAAAACTTGGCCAACCACAACCTGATGAAAATTTATCTGATGATTTGTATAAAGGTGTATCACATTTTTTACATTTAAATGTACCCTTTTTATAAAAGTCATTATATTTTCCCGAAAAAGGTCTTTCAGTCCCTTTATTATTGATAACATACGATTCTTCTTCAGTTAATTCATTATAAATCATAATTCCCTCAAATTGTAATATATTTGAAAGAATTGTAACACAAGAAAGAAAGTCAATAATTAAAAATAAATATAATTTATTAGTTTAATTTTTATTAAATATTTCAATTGTAAAATTTAGTACAATAACAAAGTCCTAAATCATTTTTTTCAATAAAAATTGTAGAAAGATTTTTTTCAATTAAAGTTTTTACTAAATGTAAGCCAAGATGATGAACATTTGTTCCTTCTAGGTCAACGTCATTATAATCAAATAAACTATTTAATAATTCAATATCAAAATCTTGAACATTAGAACAAATATCAAGTTCGGTTACATCATTCTTTTTATTAAAATAAATACTAATTTTTTTATCTTTTATATTATTGTTTTTAAGAAGATATATAGAATTAAAAATTAATTTCATTAATACATGTTTTAACTCACTTTTTACAAAAGATACTTCAAGATGGATATCACCTTTTACTTGTACTTCAATTTTATCTTGAATAAACATATCTTTAAAAAATAGTAAGACTCTATTTACCATGACATTTAAGTTTATATAATCAGCATCTATATCTTGCTGAAAAAAACTTTTAAAATCTTCAATTGTAATATTTAAATAATTTAATTGTTCATTAGTAAAACTAACAGATTTCTCTATATCTTTATTATCTATAGTATCACTCATTAATTTTAATTCTAAAGCTTGATTTTGAAGTTTAATTAAACCTAAGGGATATAACATTTGCTCAGACATCATATCAATCATTTCACTTAAAGCTAGCATTTTAGATTGCTTAAATAAAATCTGATCTTTTTTTCGTATATCTTCTATTTGTGTACGAACGATATCATTAAGATTACTATTTAAAGAGGTTAACTCTTTAATTGAGCTAGATAATTCTAAATGCAATTCAACTCTCTTTAAAAGAACTTCAGAATAAAAAGGTTTAATAAGATAATCTACAGCACCTAATTCAAAGCCTTCAACAATATCTTTTTCATCATCTTTTACAGTCAAAAAGATTATTGGAATATCTTTCGTTTTCTCATCTTCTTTTAGTATTTTACAAACAGTATAGCCACTCATAGTTGGCATTACAATATCTAAAAGAATAAGATCAAAATCATTTTCCTTTACCAAAGATAATGCTTTTTCACCACTTTGAGAATAAATGACATTATAATCTTTTAAAATATTCATTGCCACTTGTATATTTTTGGGATTATCATCCACAATCAAAATTTTATTTTGATATTTGTTTAATTGCATCATTATCTCCTTTAGTTTACAGTTCTAAATTTATCTTCTAATTCTTTTAATCTTACGTAAATATTAGCTTTAGTAATCAATTCAATAGAAATAAATGGTTTAATAACATAATCAATTCCACCTACTTCATAAGCTAATTCAATATCTGAAGTAGAATCCTTTCCAGATAAGAAGACAATTGGAATTTCACTTGTTTTACTATCAGATTTTAATCTTTTACATACTTCATACCCATTCATATCCGGCATCATAACATCTAATAAAATTAAATCAAAATTATTTTCATCTATTAACTTCAAAGCTTTTTCACCACTTTGAGCATAATACATATGATGACCTTCATTCTTTAAAATATTCATTGCCATTTGAATATTTTTAGGAACATCATCAACTATTAAAATCTTACTCATCTTCTATCTTTCTTCTTATTTTTAGAATTTCTTCAATAATCTTTTCATAACTATTCATCAAATAGTCTACTTTTTCAATATCAAAGGCATCTATATTATTCTTTAATTGCTCAACATAGTCTGATAATATAACTATTTCATCACTTGCTAATTCATCTAATTCTTGAACAAAAGAATCAATAAGTATAAAATCACCTTTATCCTTTACTTCTTTCCATTTGTTCATTAAAGTTGTATTTAATTCATTAATTATATTATCTAGTTTTAATTTATCAATAACAGAGTTATTTTCTTTTTCTTCACTTAAAATATTATCTAAGAAAGTATAATTTAAATATTGACTTATCTCTTCAATTAAATCATCAAGAATAACTGGTTTTCTTAAATATCCGTCAAAACCATATTCTCCAACCTTCTCTAAGTCTTTACCCATTACAGATGCTGTTAAAGCAATCAAAGGAATATCTTTTAACTTATCATCACTTTTTATAATTGATGCTGCTTCATATCCATTTAATACAGGCATCCTTAAATCCATAAGGATCAAATCAATATTTACATTTTTTAATCTATCTATAGCAACCTGACCATTTTCAGCCATTATAATCTTAAAATCAAAGTTTTTTAAACTAGCTTTTACAAGTTTTCTATTTTCTTCAATATCATCAACAACTAAAATAGTTGCCTTTTCAAAAGCAATATTTGATAAATCTAATTTTTTTACAGTGATTTGTTCTCCTAAAGAACTTACAGCAATATCATGTAACCTAAATCTAAAAGTTGAACCTTTGCCTTTTTTACTCTCAACTTCTATTTCACCATTCATCATTTTAACTAATTTAGTACATATTGCTAACCCTAAGCCTGTTCCACCATACTTTGACTCATCTTGATCACTTTGTTCAAATGAATTAAAAATATTTTTTAAGTCTTTTGCATCAATTCCAATACCCGAGTCTTCAACAGATATAATTAAATCTATTTTACTTTTTATTTCATCTTTATAAAGGTTCTCAACTTTTAATGTTATTGTTCCTTTTTCAGTAAACTTAATTGCATTTCCAATTAAGTTAAATAAAACCTGTCTAATTCTAATACTATCTATTATTATAAACTCAGGAATATTTTCATCTATATCAATTGTAAAGTTAATATTTTTACTTATAATTTTAGAATGGAAGATTGATTCTACTTCATTAATCAAATTTTTCGGATTTACTGACTCTTTTTTGATTTCTAATTTCCCTGCTTCAATTTTCGATAGATCTAAAATATCATTGATTATTCCAAGAAGAGCACTTCCACCTTTTTTAATAGAATTTAAATAGTCTTTTTGAACAGGGTTTTGAATCTCTTTATCTAAAAGTTCTGTAAAACCAATCACTGAATTCATAGGAGTTCTAATTTCATGAGACATATTTGCTAAAAATTCACTTTTATGTTTTGCAGCACTCAATGCCGCATCTTTTGCCTTAACTAAATCCTTATGTAAATTTTCGACTTCTGTAATATCATGAAATACCGCAGTTTTTAAACTCATATTATTTTTAATTTTAGAAGCAACAACTTTAAAAATAAACTCTTTTCCATCCATTACAATTTTCACTTTATGTGCTTTCGTAGGATGAGAAAGAACCTCATCTATCCAAGTGACTCCATTTTTTATTGGAATTAAAAAGTTCTCTTCATCATTAGTATCAAATAAATCACAAATACATTTATATTTTTCTTTAAACTCTTTTAATGTATTAAATTTAAGAAAATCAAAGAAAGATTGATTTACTTGTTTAATCACTTTTCCATCAGTTACTACAATAATATCAGTTTGTGAATTCATAATTGCGCTGATAAAATCCCTACTATCACTTAATTTCTGCTGTGCTTCTTCTTTTTCTTCAATCTGTGTTTTAAGTTTTCTATTCCAATATAAGCTACCAAATATAATTAATAGTGCAATTGAAATAATTTTCCAAATAAGTTCATAATCAATCTTTTCCTCATAATCAACTTTAATCCACTTTCTATAAATTTCATCAATTTTATCTTTTGGAATATGATATAAAACTTTATTCATAATGGAAGTTAATTCTTTATGATCTTTTAAAATACCAAACCCATATTCAAAAGTATAACCCGTAGGACCAACAATTTTCAGATTACTCAAACCATAAGCCTTACTGTAATATTCAAAAGTAGGAATATCTATAATTAAATAATCAATATTAGAAGTAGATAATTCTTTTAAACCCTCAAGAGGACTCGAGGTTTGTATTAAACTTGGCAAAGAAGGATAATCATTTGCTATTTTTTCAATAACAGAGTACCCCTTTACTGTTGCAATTTTTTTATCTTTTATATTTATTAAAGAGTTTACATATTTATCATTATTTTTATTACCAATAATTACAATTTCACCTGCGAAATACTTAGTAGAAAAATTCATAAATTCTGCTCTATTTTTTGAATAAGAAACAGCATCAATAATATCAATTTTTTTATTTTTCATAGCTTCTAAGGTTTCTGTCCAGTTCCCCATATTCATATAGCTAATATCTAAATTCGTTTTCTTTGTAATCATAGAAACTAAATCAGGAATCATACCTTCATAAATACCATCTTCATTTATATAAGAATAAGGAGGCCATTCAATATCACCAGAAATTTTTATTTTACCATGAGAATTAAGCCACTTTTTTTCTTCTACTGTTAATTTAAGTAAGCCATCTTTTAATTTTTTCTCATTTTTTGATTTAAATATCCATTTATTATTGATTTTTTCTTTTAATTTAATTGGCATTGAATCAATTACTTTAGTAAAAATTGTTGCTAATATTTCTTTTTCTTTTAAAACTGCTAAAGATAAATCTTCTGTTTCTAAATCTGCTTTAAATTTCACTTCTAAATTTGTTAAAAAATGTTTTTCAATATATTTTATTGCAAGAGGTAAATTACCAACATAAATATCAGCTTTTCCATAGGAAATCAACCGAAGAGCCTCTTCATTTGAATCTACAAATTTTAATTTTATTTTAGGGAAACGTTTTTTTAATCTGTCATGGATAACATTACCTTTAGGTATTGCTAAAGTATAGTTTCTTATTTCATCAAAATTTTTTAAATTTAAATCTTTTTTTGCAACAACTACAACATCAACACTTACATAAGGAGTTGAGAAGCTTAAATTTTTACTTCGTTCTTCTGTTTCAACTACACAAGCCAAAACATCAATTTCTTTATCATTTATTTTTTTTAGTATATTTATCCAGTTATTTGAATAAATTTCAAAATTTAATCCAGTTTTTGAAGAAATATAACTTAAATAATCAGAGGAGATACCTTGATGTTTATTATTTTTGTCAACATAATCAAAAGGAGGCCAATTTCTATCTACACCTACTTTTAATATTGGATTATTTGCAATCCACTCTTTTTCCTCTTCGGTCAGTGAGATTTGAGCATTTAAACTATTAACGAATATTAAAATAAGAAATAATCTGAAGAAAATCATTTGTCACCATTAAATAATAAAATTTGATATATGTTATCTAATGGTAACTTAATTTTTTAGTGTACTATAAACCTTTTTTCAACAATTACTTTTTTATCATATAGTATTTTTCCAACAAAAATATCATCAATATTAAACTGACCTACTCCTTTTGGTGTTCCCGTCATTAAAATATCCCCATCTTCAAACGAAGAAAAAGTTAAAAGTTCATCTATAATTTCTTGTGGTTTTGTTATCATTAAAGATACCCCACCTTTTTGCTTTAGTTCATTATTTATATACAATTCTACTTCTAGTTTTGAAACATCACCACTAAAGCTTACAAATTCAGAAAAAACAGCAGAGTTATGAAAACACTTTGCTCTTTCCCAAGGAAGGCCTTTTTCCTTTAGTTTTGATTGCTCTTCTCTTAATGTTAAATCCAATCCAAAACCAACCGCACTTATCTTATTTTCTTCTATTATAAAAGAAATCTCAGCTTCATAATGACAACTTTCATTTCCTTTTGGGAAAATCATTTCATTACTTATTGATGAATTTGGTTTAAAGAAAAAAACCGGTTCATCAGGAGTTTCATTATTTAACTCAGCTATATGTTCAGTATAGTTTCTTCCTATACATACAACCTTTGATGGATGTATTGCTGTATTATCTAATAATATTTTATTCATTTTTTATCTTTTATCTTAACTATGTAATTATTTAAAATATAAATACAAGTGCGAAATTATATCAAAAAAAGCTGATTGTATTTTTACTTTTTAGAAAGAAAAAAATCAACAGAAAACTTACCTGCCCCATGAGACATAAATAAACCTAAAAATAATAAGAAATATAATGGGATTTCAAAACCATTATCACCTGCACTAAAACCATTTGCATAATGTACAGTATAAATTGCAACTAGCATAATAATCATAAGTGGCACAGAGATTATTCTTGTTAAAAATCCAACAGCTAAAAGTACTACACCTAGTGTTTCAGTTGTAGCTGCCATATAAGCATTTAAAGTTGGGAAAGGAATTCCCATAGAACCAAACCATTGTCCTACTGAGTCAATATTATTCCATTTATTCATTGCTGGTTCAAAAAACCCATATGCCAGAACTAGCCTTGCTAAAAGTAAAAAGAAAGATTGAAAGTTGTTTAGAATTTGCGAAATTGCATTGTCTATTCTTGAAATCATTAAATATCCTTGTGTTTTGATTTTTGGATTATAATGATTTAGTATTTACTCTTTGTGTATCAAAGAAATATCTTATAAAAAATCAATATAATAGTTTAATCAAAAAAGGAATAACTAATGGCAAAAAATAATCTATTAATTGTTTGGTCAAATGGTGATAAAGAAGTTGCAAATAAATTTCCCTTACTCTATTCTTCTGTTATATTAGAAAGAGAGTATTGGAAGAAAGCACATCTCATGCTTTGGGGTCCATCAATTCTTTTGGCAAAAAAAAATAAAAAAATCCAACAACAACTTCTAGAGATTCAAGCAACTGGCGTAAAAATGAGTGCTTGTATTGTTTGTGTTGAAGATTATAAAGCAGTAAAGAAACTAGAAAAATTAAATATCAAAATAAAACATACAGGTGTTCTCTTAACTAAAGCTCTTAAAAGTGAGAAATGGGCAGTTATGACTATCTAACATACTGACTATTAAAAAGACTAATATCTTTTTAATAAGTCATTAATAATCACAGCAGTAATTCCCCAAATAACTTCATCTTCGTATTTATATACCCAAACTTTGTGACGTTTATGTCCCCAAGGTCTACGATATGTTTCTGGAAGTCCTAGCTCTTCTACTGGAAAATGAACTTCCTTCTCTCCATCTTCATTTATTGTAAATGGATGAACTTCATATTTTAAAGTGTACTCTTCAGGCTGATGTTCTTTAAAAAATCTCATAGGAATAAGCAAAGTTTTTTCAACTTCGTTTGGATCTATTATCATATTTTTAACAGCTTTTTTATTTATTACACCAACAAAAGGTTCTATAACTGCACCAATTGGAGCAACATAAGTATCAAGCTGGCCTAGAATCTTTATATCTTTTTTCTTTATACCTAGTTCTTCTTTTGTTTCTCTAAGGGCTGTATGCTTAAAAGATTTATCACAATCTTCATATCCACCACCTGGAAAACAGATATCTCCACCTTGTCTAATATTTGCTGCTCTTTTTTGAAAAAGTAAATAGTATTCACCATCAATTTTTACTAAAGGTATTAAAACAGCGGAATTGAAATATCTATCTCTTCCCATTACATTTACATCTAAAGGTAAGTTTTTTATAAATTTTTTAAAATTCTTTTTATTCATATTATCTTTTCTATATATTATAATTTTAGTATAACAAAATTTCAATTATAATCTATTTTTACATGCTAACTAGATACAATATTCTAATAAATTAAAAGTATTAAAAGAACAATCATGCAAAATAAATTATCCACAAAAGATAGGCTTTTAGACTCTGCATATATAGAGATATATACTTATGGTTTTCAAGGCTGTAATGTAGATAGAATCTTAACACATGCAAAAGTACCTAAAGGGTCTATGTATCATCATTACAAATCAAAAAAAGAATTAGCATTGGCAGTTATAAAAGAAAGAATTACACCTAAAATGTTAACTTTTTTTTCTTTTGAAGCAATTGAAGATGAAAATGAAATTGATACTATAAAAAATAAACTAAAGCAACTTTCTACTATTGATTATTTACTCAAATACGGATGTCCATTAAATAAGCTTGTTCGTGAAATGTTCAGTTTAGATGAAAGCTTCAAAATAGAATTAAAAAAAACATACTCACAAATTATTAAAAATATTGAAAACTTACTTAATATTGCAATTAAAAACAAAAATATAAAAAATTGTGATACAAAATCACTTAGTCTTTTTATCTACACTACTACTATTGGTAATATTTCTATAGGTGAAGACAACATTACAAAAGACAGTTATCTAGCTTCACTTCAACATTTATTCAACTATTTAGATTCAATCAAAAACTAATTTAGACTATTTAGTCTAGTTTAAGTTAAATTCTTTTATACTCTCATTAGACTATTTAGTCTAATAAATAAAAAGGATTCAAAATGTTTACACTTGACAATTATAAAGTAATACACACTAATAAATTTCAAGATATTAAAAAACATACATTTACAGTAGAGAATACGCCAATAAAAAAAGAGTCTAAATTCTTTTTAAAAGATTTGTTAGATTTAAATTCGATGGAAATATCACTTAGTATCTTTAAGCCAAATGAAGAAATGCCATTTTTCCATAAACATAAAAAAAATGAAGAAGTCTATGTGATAATAAAAGGTAAAGCACAATTTATAATAGATGAAGAGATTATAGACTTAAAAGAAGGTTCTATAATAAAGATTAAACCTGATGGAGCAAGATATTATAAAAATTCTTCAGATAGTGAAGAATTAATTATTATGGTTATTCAAGCAAAAGAAAATAGCTTAGATACAAAAACTATAGAAGATGGCTATATTGTAAATTAAATTTATTTTTCATCATTTAAGTAAAATATCATTTAATTGTCATATGCTCATTATATAATAAAAAATCCTATTCAAGAAGGACTTTTATGTTTATAATGATTAGTTTTTTTACAGTTTGTTTACTAGTCATTTCAATAATTTAAAGCCGTAACCTCTCTCCTCCCACGGCTTTAAATTAATCTAGCAATTTTTCATCTCTTCACAATATTCCATTATAGAAATAACAGCACCTTGAGGATCTTGAATAACAGAGAAGTCACCTATTTTAGGAATATTTGTTTTAGGAACAATTATATTCCCACCTAAACTTTGAACTTTTTCTATAGTATCATCAATACTTGTTACCGTAATAACATTACCCCAATGTGATGGCATTTCATTTGTATCAACCATTGCATCTTTTTTATCATAAACTCCACCAAAAGGCATCTCATCACCTTCTACTGTCATCATATGATATTCCATAGGAGAATCACTATCATACTCTTCAAACTTCCAGTTAAAAACTTGTGAATAAAAATCTTTTGCACCATTAATATCAGAAGTCATTAACTCCACCCAATTCATTGCGCCATGTTTCATATTTTGATTTGCCATTTTATATTCCTTTAAAAAAACTTTTTTTATTATATCTTTTTTTTTAATTAAATATAATTTATTATAGTTACATTTTGATAACATATAAAATTATATAATTCAAGCAATAATCTGTCATCATTCCATCTTAATTTTTAAAAAAGGACAAAAATGACATTTATTCCAATTTCTACACAACTTTTTCAAGCAGTAAATTCTAAAAATGTAAGTAAAGTAGAAGAACTTATTTTAAATTCTGATTCAAAAAGAGAATTAATATTAGATTATATTTCAACAAATGGGAAAGAATCTTTAACAAACCTTTTACCAAAGTTTGTGAGTAAAGGTTTAGTTTTAAATATCAAAACTTTATTAAATATTTAAGAGAAGGATTTTCCTTCTCTTTTAAATCAAACCTTTTGACCACTTCGTTTTTACAATTCCTAGAACTTCATGTTCTATTTGTATATCCTCTTTATCCAAAAATTCTAAAGTAGTAGTAAAACAAATTTTACAAGAATAATTATCATATTCAAAAGGTACATCTTTCTTAGATAATCTAAATTCGATGAATACTTTATCTTCCGTATCTTCTAAAGCTGGTTTTTGAATTATTTGAACATCAAAGTTATGTGAGTTTATTTTTTCAGATTGGATACTCCAACTTATATTTTTTAATTCTTCTATTAAAAAAGGTTTTGTATTTTCAAATATTACGATTGGATTGTAGAATAAATCCATTGATTTGTTTTTGTTTTCGTAGGATTGGATTGTTGCTGAGCTTAGGTGGATTTTCATGGCTTAGCCTTTTTTATTTTATT
>Ga0193963_1000842_pt1 | contig 15744 bp, 18 predicted proteins | sample FB_6_MG_FD_140359 | JGI IMG/M metagenome (GOLD analysis project Ga0193963, IMG submission 140359) | Microbial mat bacterial communities from the Broadkill River, Lewes, Delaware, United States - FB_6_MG | ecosystem: Environmental > Aquatic > Freshwater > River > Microbial mats | place: USA...
AATCTTATCTCTGTTGTTAGCTCTTTTCTAATCATAAACTTTATTGGGCTGTGGATTTGCAGTAAATTTAAGTTTTTTTTAGTATCATCTTTTCTACTTTCGTATTTATTTCACTCAATAGGTGGATTTATTGAGTGAGTCTTGATACTTTATTATATTTTTTATTTGAACTGTCTAATGGGTGGTGAAGGATGTCGAAAGAGCTTTAATTAGACATTCCCTTTTTTATACTATTTGTCTCGATGATAGATAGAAGTGCTTTGGGATTTAGTATAGTTACTATATGCTCTTCTATTGTGATTATATTCTCTTTTTTTAGCTTTGTTAGTATCCTAGATAGAGTCTCTGGAGTTATGTTGAGTATTGAAGCTATTTGATTATTTTTGAAGTGTTGAAATAGCTTAGGGTTGTTGTATATGAGGTCTGCTATTTTGGCTTCTGATGAGAATATTGTCTCTTTGTGAAGTAGCGTTGAGAGTAGTCTTATCCTTTTGGATAGAGATGATATAAAAGCTAGAGAAAAATCAATATCTCTAAGACAATTATATAGACTCTTTAGAGGCAAAAGCCCCAACACTCCATCTGTGAAAAACTCACAACTAGCAGGAAACGGTATCCTCTCAAAAGCAGCGAAGAGAGCGATAGTCTCTGGGGCTTGGAAGTTATGGATATGTACCTGTTTACCCTGAGGTGATGTCTTAAATAATCGCACTTCGCCATCTAAGAGTATATGTAGATACTCACTCTCATCATCCTCATAAAAGACTATACTGTTTTTTTTGTAATGTTTTATAAGTAGTTGTGATTGTAGTAGCTGAAGTTTCACATCATCAAGTCCACAAAAGAGTGAAACATCTTTAAGTTCAAATACCATTTAATATTTCCTTGATTTTGGTCAATGTTTTTCAAGTATATCATATAGTATGGCTATTTATGCTAAATACAAGCTAGATAATCATCTAATTTATGTAACTAAAAGATGAAAAAAGGCTATTAAATAGCTATTAATATTTCCTATTTGCTTAATATAGTGCTTTTTTATGTTAAAATAGTAGATTAATATTAATTATAAGAAAGAAGAGTTATTTATGAATTTAACCAAATTAAAGAACAAATTATCAGAAAATAGTGATAATATTACAGAAGTTTATCGACTACTCAAGGATGGATTTGGTGCGAAAGCAGTTGATATTCTATTTTATGATGAGATACATGAGGTCTTCTTTGATAAAATTACTAATATTAAGATAGATAAATCACTTTTGGATGATAAGAGCATTATAGGTAATGCTTTTGTTACCAAAAGTCCATACTTCTCTACAGAGTTAGAGAGTGAGACTAGATACAGTCCCTCTTTGGATAATCATCTCAATATAGATATGCAAAGTCAGATAGTTATACCTATATTTTATGATGATAAACCACAAGGTATAGTTAGATTTCTACAACTCCCATCTGTATTTTGCTCCAAAGATTATGATAACTTAGTAGGATTGATACCTATATTTACAAAGATGTTTCTTACCGAAAAATCCTCTATAGAGGAGAATATATCTGATGATTTTGATATGGTTAATATCTTTGATAAGATATATCAGATAACACACATACTTGATGAGATATCAGAAAAGAAGACAAATGTAGAGGTAGAGAAGTCTATAGCTATCTGTAGAGAGAGCATAGAGAATATCATACAAAATATCTACCCTGAGGATGATAATTCAAGCTGTGAAACCTCTAATGATACAAAAGATGAGAATATTAAGATGTACGCAGATGTATTGATAGCTGATGATGTATCTATAAATACAAAGATACTTAGTGCTATGTTAGATTGTAATAAGATGGTAGATAATATAAATTGTGCACACAACAAAGATGAGACTGTTGAGGCACTTGATGAGTTTAAAAAAGATAACCAACATATTCACCTTCTATTTATAGACCACCATATCCCTGGTATGCTTGATTTAGAGATTACAGAAGAGCTTAGAATTAAAGATACATTTAGAAGCAAAGTATTGGTAATATCAATCACAAACGACCCAGATACACTTCAAAATGAGAACCTATTTTATGACTATAGTATGCCAAAGCCATTTACCAAAGAGAGAGTAGAAGAGGTGATGGAGCAGATAAAAAGAGAGCATTTTTTATCTTAATCAAGAGATAGAAATAGCTCTCTAAAGAGTAGAGGGATACGAGTAGGTTTAGCTCGTTTGATATCCACATAGACCAAACAAATCTCCATACTAAATATCTTTTTTGCATCTTTATATACCTCTTGGAGTAGAACCAAAGATGTATTTTTGATACTCAATATTTTTGTCTCTACCTCTAATAAATCTCCTAGTGATGCTGTGGAGATGAAATCGGCTTTAATATCTTTTACTACAAATCCATTTTTCTCACCATCTGATGGCATATAGTTATTTTGAAAAAATATCTCCGACCTAGCTCTCTCGCAATAATTGATATAGTTTGTATGATATACTATACCACCTGCATCTGTATCTTCATAATAGACTCTAATTTTCAATGATTTTCTCCTATATTTAGGTTTTGTATAAGTAGTAGTGGATAAGAGGTAAAAGTTTTAAGTTACACCTCATTTGAGGTGCAGTTAGAAGTTATAAAGTAGAGTTAGTTCCACTCAAAATATGTTTTGGCTGTTTTAATATCACCATAAGCAAAGCTCTCTTCACCCTCTTTGGTCTCTAATAATATACTATCATTATTGGCATCTTTTAGAGTACCCTTTAGTTTATCATTTCCTACTATTTTGAGCTTTATCTTCTCACCTATAGCATTTTGGAAGTGTACTAATTTTGTCAGTTTTCTCTCTATCCCCGGAGATGATACCTCTAATCTATATCTCTCACTCATAGGAGGGTGAACATCCAAAAATGGAGATAGTTCATAAGAGATATTGGCACATAAATCTAGGCTCACTCCCCCTACTTTGGTGATAAGTATGCGATATATTGTCTCATCAAACTCACTTAGTGTCTCTATATCATATAAAAATGCACCATTGGCTTCTATGATTTTGGCTATTTCATGTTCGAGATTCATTCTTCACCTTTATCATCTTGGGGTCTATTTCTATTCTCTATCTGCTTAAATAGGTCTTCTATTTTGCTTATCTTCTCTAGTTGGTGGTCAAACTCAAATGTAAATATAGGAGCTTTGAACCACCCCTCACTCTGCTTACAGTGATTTTGGATATATCCTGCTACCACTCTAAGCTGTTTGAGTGCATCGCTCTGCTCTTTGGGTGTCAAAAAAGATGTATCAAGATATACCTTTGCATTTGAGCGACCCTTGGAACACTTGACATCTGTTACACTAAGCCCTCGTATCCTCTCATCATCAAGTGAGGCAAAAGCCTCTGGTATAATCTCTCTGAGTATCGACTCTACTCTGTGTCTTTTTATCTCTTCTTGTGTCATTTTCTCTCTTTGGTTATTTTATAGTGTCACTTGCTCTTCGACATCTTTGAAGGTCTCTATCACATCGCCATCTTTGATATCATTGAAGTTCTCCAACATAATACCACACTCATATCCATTCTTGACCTCTCGTGCATCTTCGTTAAATCTCTTAAGAGATGAGATTTTGGACTCATACACAACAACACCATCACGGATAAGTCTAGCTTTTGAGTTTCTTGTAATCGAACCATCAGATACTTTACAACCTGCGATAGTTCCTATTTTGGCTACTACAAATGTCTCTCTTACTTCTGCTTGACCTGTCACCTCTTCGCTGATAACTGGACTCATCATACCACCTAGTAGTGCCTTTACATCATCTAATAAATCATAAATTATTGAGTATGAACGGATTTCGATACCTAACTCTTTTGATTTCTTCTTCACAGCACCAGTTGGACGGACATTAAATCCTAGTACAACAGCGTGCTCGGAAGCATCTGCTAGAGTCAAATCACTCTCACTCACCCCACCCACACCTTCGTGGATGATATTTACTTTTACCTCTTCATTTCTAAGCTTCTCTAAGCTACCTTTGATAGCTTCAAGAGAACCTTGAACATCTGCTTTGATAATCACAGGGAGTGATTTGAGTTGTCCCTCTGCTATTAGAGCTGATAGGTCATCTAGTGATGCTTTTGTACTTTTTGATAGCTCTTTTGCTCTATCATACTCAGCCCTTTTGTCTGCTAGTTCACGAGCCTCTCTATCTGTATCCATTACCATAAGCTCATCACCTGCAAGAGGAACACTATTGAGTCCTACTATAGATGCTGGTGTACTCGGTCCTATCTCTTTAGCATTAGTTCCATCATCTAGTTTGATAGCCTTGATACGACCATAAGTCTTACCTGCTATTACATTGTCACCTACTTTTAGAGTACCATTTTGGATAATGACATTTGCCATAGGACCAAAGCCTTTTTCTACAAAACTCTCTACTACTACTGCTTTGGCTTTTCTATCTGGATTGGCTTTTAGCTCCATCACTTCTGCTTGGAGCAAGATAGTCTCTAGTAGCTCATCTATCCCTAGTCCTGAGTGTGCTGAAACTGGTATAAACTCATAATCTCCACCCCAATCAGTTGCCATTACGCCTAGTTCAGATAGTTGTGCTTTTATATTATCTGGATTTGCGGACTCTTTATCCATTTTATTGATAGCAACTATCATCGGTACACCAGCTGCTTGAGTATGTGAGATAGCCTCTTTTGTCTGAGGCATTACACCATCATCAGCAGCTACAACGATAATAACAATATCAGTCGCCTGTGCCCCTCTTGCTCTCATAGCGGTAAAGGCTTCGTGTCCAGGAGTATCTACAAATGTTATCTTCTTACCATTTTTCTCTACTTGATACGCACCCACATGTTGCGTGATACCACCTGCTTCTTTATCTGCTACTCTTGATGTCCTAATTCTATCTAGTAGTGATGTCTTACCGTGGTCAACATGTCCCATTATAGTAATAACAGGAGGTCTCTCAAATAGCTCTCCCTCATCTTCAGCATCATAAGCATCAGAGTAGTCAAGCTCATCTAATGGGTTTACTGTTGTCACTTCTACTTCAAACTCTTCTGCTAGTATCTCTATCTCATCTTTGTTGAGGAAGTCATTTTTGGTTACTAACATACCTAGTGCAAATAGTACACCCACAACTTCACCTACAGAACGGTTTACCTTTTCGGCAAACTCATATACTCTTACATTTTCTGGTATCTCAATAGAGGTTACTATTTCATTGTTCTCCTCTTTAATATACTTCTTGCGTTTTCCACCTCTTTTGAGTGAACGGTTATGTTGAGGACGGAAACCTCCTCTACCTTTTAGAGGTCCACCATTTGCTAGTTCTCTCTTTTTGGCTTCTTCTTTTCGTTTTTGCTCTTGACGCATCATATCTTCATAGATATTTTTATCAGAGAAGTCTAGTAGTACAACCTCTTCACCACCAAAACCACTATCTATATCATCACTCATACTGTCATGATTGAATATATCTATCTTTTTACCTGAGTCTCTAGCTTCTGCTATCTTCTTGGGCTTCTTCTTACTTACATAAGGAGTTTGGTCACCCATAGATATTCTAGTACTAGCTCTTACTGGTGCTGGTTTTGCTTTTCTAACGATTTTGATACCTGTACGAGATAGAGTTCTTCTTTTTGGTTTATCCTCTGCTTCAGAATCATCATCTTTTTTGCTAACTACAGATATACCTCTTCGTTTTTTTGGCTCTTTTACTATAGGCTCTTTTGCCTCTTCTGCTTTAGCTACCTCTTGCTCTTTTGGCTCTTTGACTTTTTTAATCTCTTCTATCTTCTTTGGAGCTTCTGTTTTAGGAGGAGTATCTACCTTTTTTGGTTCACTCTTTTTAATCTCTTTTGGTTCTACTTCAGGCTCTTTTGTCTCTACTACTACTTTTTGAATTTTTCTAATTCCACCCACTTTTCTAATAGGTGCTTTTTTGATACCTGTTTTTTTAGTAGTTTTTTCAATTGGAGTCTGCTTGATAGAGCTATCCTCTTGGGGTGCTTCTTCTTTTCTCTCTTTTTGTTGTTTTGTATCCTCTTGTGGCGCTTCTTTAACTACCACTTCTACCTTTTTAACTATCTTAATGTTTGGCTTCTCTCCTGGTTTTTTGAAACCTTTTGGTAACTTACCACTAATTGCATAATTTACTAAAATATCAGCATTTTCCATGCTAATAGTGCTATTAGCTACTTTTACATCAAAACCTAACTCTTTTGCTTTCTCTAAAAGATTACCGTTTGATAATCCTGCTTCATCTGCTATCTCTTGGATTTTAACTTTATCCATTCTTTATTAACTCCTTTAATATAGTGCAACTAGTTGTATGAGTTGTCTTTTGAATTGACCAAAGGGCTTACCCTTGAATGCAACTTTTATGAATGCAACTTTTGCAATAGCTTAGAAAATCGCTCTTTATCTTCGTTAGAATATAATTTAAAACGCTTCACTAAACCATTGACTTTTTTTTCATTTAGAATACAATCACTACAGAGATAAAAGCTTCTACCTTTACCATCATAAGCTATGATAATCTCTCCATCTTGTTTGAGTCTAATTAGGCTACTTTGGGGTATTCTACTTCGACAAGATATACACATGCGTATTGGATTTGATTTTTTCATAGGTATTATATCCAAAAAGAGATTAAGCGTATAGCCTAACTTCTTGTTGTTACTCCATTATTGTCCAAAGAGAGGGTAAAAACTCTAAATTGTGGAAATCTACTCTGTAAAACACCTGCTATTTTATCAGCATCCTTCTCATAGACTAGATTAAAAAATGTAGAACCAGACCCAGAGAGTGTACTCATCAAAGCCCCATGTTTTAGTGCTAACTTCTGTACATCAAATAGCTCAGGTATCATCTTCATCCGTCTTGCTTGGTGGAGCTTGTCTTTTGCTGCTATTCGTAATAAATCCCACGACTCACTCATAAAAAGAGCCGTCATATATGATGAGCGAGATAGAGAATATACAGTCTCCTCTTTCTTATAGACTTTTGGCAAGATAGTACGAGATTTGGCTGTTGAGATTGTACGGTTTGGTATCACCACTACAGCTTTTAGATAATCAGGCATTCTTCTTTTTTTGCTATATACCCTACCACCATCTACACAGGCGACATTGAACCCTCCCATTACAGCAGGAGTGATATTATCAGGGTGGTTCTCATATTTAAGTGCAAGATTAAGTATCTCTCGTTTATTATACTTCTTATCAGCTGCTACATACGCAGCACTTAGAGCGGCTACAATAACAGCCGAAGAGCTTCCCAAACCTCGCGATATTGGGATACGATTTTTAAACTCAAACCTAAAGTTATCATCTCTTTGTGTAAGTCTTTTGTAGTTTTCATTAAAAATAGTCAAAAAGAGTATATTTTTTTTGATTTTGGGATTATCATCACCCTCTCCATGAGTGGAGATACCCAAAAACTTTGATGGGGTAATTATAATCTCATTTCTCAAATCAACTGCTAGTCCTAGAGTATCAAAGCCAGGTCCTAAATTTGCAGAGGTTGCAGGTACACTTATAAACATCTTTTTCCTTAATTATTACTCATAACAGCTGGTATTACATATAGTGGTATAGACTCTTTATCTAAAATAAGATTGTCTATCCGTTGAGGAAGAGCAAAGGTCAAATCTACAGGCTGTTGATATTTTTTCGTTATTATAGTCTCTTTTTCCTTGATAAAATAGATATTTCCAATCGCTTTTATTGGGTTTGTGCCATTTAGTTCAAATCCACTACAGCCTACTACCTCTATACCTCTTGTTATCTCTATGGTTTTGAGCATTATATAAGTGAGTTTGATGGCCATATAAGACCCAGGTCCTCTTGTGTATATGATAGAAGATATATCATATTTATCTATAAAACTCATTAAGATAGGTAAAAGAATTTGAGATGTTTTTTTGTCACTAGAGATTGTCTTGATAAGCTCATTATCCCTATATAGACCGACCAAAATAGGGCTAGAGATAGGAATAATTAGTAGTTTGTAGTTATGCGAAGCTTTTTGCAAATGCCCTACTCTCTAACTCTTTTACTGCTACTATCTCATAGTTTGTACTATCTGATAATAGCTCTTTGGTTAGTTGATAGTTTAGGTTATGACTCCCTGCAAATGACTCATATCTACCTAGTATATTGTGTCCACAAACCATCATATCACCCATGGCATCGAGTATCTTGTGTCTTGCAAACTCATTATCAAAACGCAAACCTTCAGGATTGAGGACTCTATGGTCATCTAATCCTATAGCATTTTGAAGTGATGCACCAAGGGCTAGATTGATACTTTGGAGATACTGTATATCTTTAGCAAATCCAAATGTCCTAGCCCTAGCTATCTCTTCTACAAATGAGTGTGTACTAAATGCAAAAGACTCTTTTTGCTCACCTATTACAGGGTGGTCAAAGTCTATAGCAAAATCAAATATAGCTTTATTGTTGGGAGTTAGCCTTACAAACTTATCACCATCTCTTATCTCTATAGTTTTTTTGATTTTTATTATTTTTTTAGTTCCACTCTGCTCTACTATTCCAGCCTCATCAAGAAGCAAACAAAATGAGATAGCCGAACCATCCATTATAGGCATCTCGTTACCATTGACTACTACACGAAGATTATCTATACCATAAGCATAAATAGCTGATAAGAAATGCTCTATAGTAGATATTGAGCCTTTTTTATTACCAATAACAGTAGCCATCTTTGTATCTATTACACTATCAGGAGAGAGAGGTATAGTAATATCCAAATCTTCACGATGAAAGATAATACCCGTATCTATGCCCATAGGCTCAAGTCTTAGGTGAATAGGCTCACCCTTATGCAGACCAATACCGACAACTTCGACGGCTTTTTTAAGTGTTCTTTGTTGCACTATCTCTCCTTAGTATTATTTATACAGATAATATTATACTATATTTTTGTGTATATATTGTGTTTTATTTTGCCATAATTATCTTATCAGCTTCTTTAAATATATTATCTATACTCTTTTTTATCCACTCTTTATCAAACCACTCAACTGGTCTCACCTCTACTCCTTGGACTAAAATACCAAAATGTAAGTGGTCTCCTAAAGCAAGTCCTGATGTTCCTGTTTTGGCAATTCCATCTCCTGCTTTTACCTCATCACCCTCATTTACAAGTAGCTCAGAACAGTGTCCATATAGCGTATATAGTCCTAATCCATGGTCAATCATAGGCATCATCCCATATATTCCATTATCATTAGCATATACTACTTTTCCATCATTTGATGTCCTTATTATAGCCATTCTTGTACTTGCCAAATCATACCCTACATGGTAAGATTGTGATACTCTATTACTTTTAGTCTCATAGTAGTAGTATCTCTTTACACCAAAACTTGCCACCTTTTGACCTGATTTGAGAGGATAAAATCTCTTCATCTTCCACTTTTTGAGTAGTTTATCAGATACTGGTGTAGCTAGGTGATGTATCAAGTCCTCATTTTTTAGACGCATAGTCTCATTTATAGTTTTGAGTCTTTTTAATCTATCTTCTATATCTGCATACTCTGGGTTACTTGATATTAAATCAGCGATTTTACCATCTATGAATTTATCTCTAGCTCTGATAGTTGATATTTTATAGTTGTAGTTTTTTAGGAAAAATGGTATATCAACAATTCTCTTGTTTTTTGCTATATCCTCTCCTATAATCTTGGCATGAAATGCTTTTTCATGAAATGGCCATGCTATAAGAGATGCATAGTAACCCTCTTTTTTATAAGGTTGTGGCTTAAATACTCTACCACCTGCTTGGATATATAGATTTTGTAGATTTTTATCTACTGCTTTAAATACAACTAATGCACTCCCACCCTTTACTATACTAAATGAGTGGGCTAATATATTTATATCTGGTTTAGAGTAATCTACATCTATATCTATAATCTTCTCACTAGAGTTTCCTCTAAAGAAGTTCCATAGACTTCTATCTCTTACTATAACTTTGAGTTTTAGTTTAACAGCTTTTGGATTTAGGATACTCTGTTTTGGGTAGTGTATCAATATAGTCTTACTCTTTGCTATATCATCAAACTTCTGCTCCTCTATCTCTAGCCTATTTTTACCATCACTAAATATAAGCTCAAAACTCTTAAGTCCCTCATTGTCTGAAAGTGCTATCTCTAGTGGTGTCGTAAGGTTCCAAAATATACTACTTTTGCTCTCTACAACAGGAGCTTCTTTCTCAAACTCTGGTGCTTGATATATATATACTCCTAATCCAACTAGCCCCAAGAAGAGTAGTATATTTACTATCTTCATACCTCGTTTTTTGCGATTTCTATATCTCATTAAATAATTCCTAACTCTTCTATCTTTATCAAGATTGTATCTATTGTTTCTTTTAATCCACATTGTTTTAAGCTAAATCCACAAGCTACTCTATGTCCTCCACCTCCAAAAGCTACTGCTACTTTGGATATATCTACACTCTTACTACGCATAGATACTCTCACACCATTAGACTCTTCTATTACAAATATCGCTATCTCCACAGTGATTAAAGATTTGGCATAATCAACGATACCATCAATATCTGCACTACTAGCCCCTGTAGCATCCATATCCTCTTTGGTTACAAAGATAGTAGCTATTTTGGCATCTCTTCGTAGAGTCAATGTCTCCAAAACCTTTTGCAAAATTCGTAATGAGCTTAGTGGTCTTCTATGTGTAAAGTTATGAGCTACCTCATAAGGCTCTGCTCCCAACTCCACCAACTCCAAAGCTACCTTAAATACATCACCACTTGTAGAACTAGTAGTGAAGTATCTCGTATCAGAGAGAAGAGCTGTGTAGAAACATATAGCACTATCTACATTTATACTATATATACCCTTAAAAAGTTCAAATGCCACTTGTGAAGCTGAAGCATAGCTATCTCTAATAATATTAATATTACCATAGTTGTTGTTGCTTTTGTGGTGGTCTATGTTTAGTATATCTCTATTATCAAGACTAAATCCTAATCTATCTATACTACCACAATCACAAGAGATAATCAAGCTATCACTATAGTCTATATTGTGTTTTATCTTCTTATAATTTGGCAAAAAGTCCAGATGATTAGGCATAGTAACAGATGCACTCACCACCTCTACCCTTTTGGTTCTATCTTGAATTAGTAGAGCATATATACCCAAAGCTGTACCTAGAGTATCTGCATCAGGATTTAAGTGAGTTAGTATAGTTATATTTTTATACTCTAATATCTTATCTCTAACCTCTTGATATGGGAACTCTTCTCTCATAACTGCCTCTTTCATACTTTATAATAGACTCTCTATATTTCCGACTACTTTTCCTATTATATTTAACTCATCTTTATGAAAAACCTGAGTAGAGTAGTCTATATTATCAGATATAAGCTCTACTACACCATTATCTTTTTGCTCTACTCGTTTGATATATAACCCCTGAGAAGATGATACTATATATATACCATCTTTTGAAATATCTACATCTTCTCTATCTATAAAGACGATTGAGTTCTCTTTGATAGTTGGCTCCATAGACTCACCAAACACCTCTATAGCATCTAGCTTTTTAGTAGAGTGTGTCACCATACTATCTATCAATCTCTCATCCACCATAATCATCTCATAATCTTCACTCAAAACCTCTGCACCACCACCTGCACTAGCACGAACATTGGCAAAGTATCTCACTTGAAAAAACTTATCTGTCTCCTCTTTGAGCATATCCACAGCTTGGTCAAAAAAGAGCCAATTGAGAGATATTTTTTTCATAGCACAAAACTCTAGTATCTCTTGATATGGTATAGAGTTTCGCTTCTTCATAGTCGCAAATGTAGATTGTGGTATATTTAGAGCAGTTGCTACATCTTTGTCAAATACCTTTTTGGATATAGAGTCTTGTGATATTATATCTTTTAGCTTCTCTATTATCTCGCTCAATTTCAACATCAAAAATATCCTTATATAAATCTAACCAAAGACAACTACCATAACCTCATCACCTACACCCTTTGATATATCCATCTCTTCGAGTACCAAAAGAGCTACAGAACCTAACATATTGGTCAATATAGCCGATGAGCCTACCTTTTTGTCTTTGAAATCTACATAATACTCACCATGGACTAGATTTAAATTACAAGCTCTAAACTCTACTTTATCAGAAGTTTTCCCTACACTCTCGCTTAGTTTTGCTTTTATTTTTCTCAATCGACATCTACTATTTTGAAGCTTCGCAATGAGTGGCACAAGATAGAGAAGTGCCGTTACAGTAGATGAGTATGCAAAACCCGGAAGAGCGATAATAAACTTATCTCCTTTTTGTGCCACCATTATATGTTGCCCTGGTTTAACTCTCACCCCTTGAAAAAGCACTTCACACCCAATAGCAGGGATAATATCTTTAACAAAATCAAAATCTCCCACACTAACACCACCAGTAGTCACGACAATATCACTCATCTCTAAAGCTCTTGATAGCTCTTTTGTAATACTCTCTCTATCATCTTTGATACACCCCAACTGTAAAGGTGAGCCATTATACTTCTTGACAATGGCTTCTATTATATAGTTGTTTGAGCTTCTTATTTGGGAGTTGTTTGTCTGTCTTTGACCTAGCTCTAGTAGCTCTGAGCCTGTGGAGATTATAGATACCGTTGGCTTATCATATACCAATACACTTACGATATTGAGACTAGCCAATACTCCAATTTGAGCAAAATCTATCTGAGTCCCTTTGGGTATTAGAAGTTGTCCTCTTTTGTAGTTCTCTCCCACTTCACGGATAGCAAAGCCTTGAGGCACTTCCTCTTTTATAACTATCTCTTCACCCTCAACCACTACATTTTCGATAGGGATAAGAGTATCAGCACCTTTTGGCATAAGTGAGCCTGTAAAGGTCTTGATACAAGTACCACCTATCATCTGCTCAACAGAGGATGAACCAGCAGGATTTATACTAGCGATTTGGAGATTAACCAAAGCCATATCTTCATGGATAATAGCATACCCATCCATAGAAGAGGTCGGATACATAGGAGAGCTATGGTCTGCTACTATATCCTCTGCTAGAGTATAACCCAAAGCCTCCATAATGTAGAGTTTTTTCATCTTATAACTATCTATATTGAGATTTTCAATTATCTCTATAGATTTATTAAAGTGCATAAATGCCATATATTTTTACCTACCCTATTTCTATTATTTTATGCCAAAAGTCCAGAGCCATCCATCGGAGTGCTTCTATCTTGGGCATAAATTAGTTTTCCATCACACACATCATACTTCCAAATAGGTGCATTTGCTTTGAAATCCTCTACAAACTCATCTATAAGCTCCAAAGCTACCCTGCGTTTAGGAGAGAATACAGCTGAGATATAAGATGAAGTGTGTATAGGCACTAACCCAATAGAGTGTGCCATCTTGACAACAGCACCCCTAGATTTAGCTCTATTTTGCCAATCATCAAACCACTTTTGAAGTATCGGCTCATATATATCAAAACTTAGTCCATCTATATTATCCTCTGCTCGAATAGTCCCTACAAAAGGTATATACGCACCATAGTTTGACTCAGACTCCTCATCTAGCCACCGTCCAAAAATCTCTTTGGTATCTAGTGAACCACTATATAACTCCACTGCTAACCACCACAAACAGGAGGCAAGATAGATACTCTATCACCATCTTGAAGCTCTATTGAGAGGTCATTTACCATACTATCATTGAGTGCAACTGCACACTTATCTAGCCAAATAGTCAAACTCTCATCTTGTTTGAGTATTTGTGAGACATCTGCTAAGCTTTTGGCCTCCATCTCTATAGGCTCTTTACCAATTGGTCCTAAAAATTCTACTCTTATCATAAAATAAACACTCCTATATATTATATGATTATAAAACTTGTTTGTTATAATCGTGCTTAATTAGTATTAGATGATATTTTTATGTAACATCAAAAAACTCTTATCAGCCTCATCAAAACCATAGAGAGATATATCATCTTTTGATATTAGCTCTAGCCCACTATATTTGATTATATCCTCTACACTATGGTGGTACTGCTTGATTCTCGCTTGTGATTTATGGAAGTTATCGCCTTGTTTTTCAAATAGTGTAAATATAGAGTCATATATACCATCATCAAAATCACTATCAATAGTGAGAAACCTATCATCATCATCTACAATATAAGCACCCACAGCCACACCCTCAAAGCCATAAACAGTGTTTATATCACAAAGAAATATCCCACCATCATTTAGATGCTCTCTTATGGAGATTAAAAACTCTTCAAGTTTTTTGGGTTCTATGTAGTTAGTCATATCAAAGACAGCCGTTATCACATCATAAGAGTCTTTTTCATCTTGTAGTGCTATAACCTCAGCGTTATATCCTAGTGCTTTAGTTTTTTTGACCATTAGAGGGCTTAAATCTATACCCTTAATAGTATCTATATCCAAAGCACTCTTCATCTGATGAATAAAATCACCTCCACCACAACCCACATCAAGCAAAGAGTCAAACTCCATACTATTAAGAGCCAATAGATAGTGAGCATAGAGATTTGGTGATACCTCTTTGACCCCCAAAAGGTCTTCTACTTTTGAGTATAAATCAAGTGAATTAGTCACGGCGCTGGACTACTTCTCTTATCTTCTCATATAGAGACAAAATCTCACCTTTTTTGGCATAGAAGCTATTTTTATTGGCTATTAGGTGAGCTGAGGAGTCCATTATATCCTCGGCCACTTTTAGACCATTTTCTCTCATTGTGCTTCCTGTCTCCACAATATCGACAATAGCATCAGCAAGTCCCACAAGTGGAGCTAACTCAATAGAGCCATAGAGTTTGACCACCTCTACACCTACAGCCTTTTTGGCAAAGTAGTTTTTGGTGATATTTACCATCTTTGTAGCTATTTTGATATTGGCTCTACTCCAATCTAGCTCATCTTCATTTTTGATACCTATAGAGACTTTACATTTGCCTAATTCCATATCAAGAAGTTGTATAATATCCAACTCTTTTTCTGTAATAACATCAAGTCCCACCACACCAATATCAGCAGCACCATGCTCTACATAAGTAGGTACATCTTGATTACGGACATTGAGGAAACGAAACTCACCTATATCCAAAATAAGCTCTCTACCCTCAAACTTAAACTCTCCATCCAAACTATCTGCAAATATCTCTGCAAATATCTCTAAAGTCTCTTCTGCTATTCTTCCCTTTGGAAGTGCTATTGTTAGCATTTTATCCCCTCAATTACTTTTTTCATACCATCAAACACTAAAGAGTCATTATAGATATCCCTCTAAAAAAAGCTAGATAAAAACTCTCCATCTCCACCTCTAAAATATAGCTCTTCTCCACTATAATCTCTCTCTATGAGTGATTTTATGGACGCGATTATACCATAGCTTATCCCATCTTTAGTTGTTTTGGGTAGTCTATCTAATGATATATCGCGATTTTCTCGTTTGTGGAATGGCTATGAGGGATTATCACTTATTGCTGTAAAAATGAAAGATGAATATTTGATATTAGCTACAAAAACAAAAAATCTATCTATACAAACACATTTACTTTCATTTACCATAAGTTAAACCACTATTTAAAGATATATATTATACTTTTGGCTAGTAGAGGATAAAATAGATTTATGAAACTAAATACAAAAGGATAGTATAGATGCAA
>Ga0193963_1000843_pt1 | contig 15743 bp, 15 predicted proteins | sample FB_6_MG_FD_140359 | JGI IMG/M metagenome (GOLD analysis project Ga0193963, IMG submission 140359) | Microbial mat bacterial communities from the Broadkill River, Lewes, Delaware, United States - FB_6_MG | ecosystem: Environmental > Aquatic > Freshwater > River > Microbial mats | place: USA...
ACTCCCCTATATCTATCTTTAATAGTCATAAATTGTAGTATTATTTATACAAAACTACAATTTTACAAGTTTCTTTACAAAGAAAATATATAATCCAGTAAGAATTAAATTTAAAGCAAGAGAAAGTATAGAAACAATAATTATAGGACCTCCCATACCATATACAATAGCCATAAGAATCACTCCTGCTCCAACTTCTCCACGCGGAAACATAACAAGACCAAGTGCTAATCTACTTTTTAAATTAACATCTTTCCTATAACAAAAAACAGGAAATAATTTGCCCAGATTAGAAAGTAAAGTAACAACTATTACATGATAAATTATCATATACCATGGCATAGAATGAACCACAATATCAGGAATATCGCTAAATATATTTATAATAGACGGCATAGATAAACCAATAAGAGTCATAAATATAGCAGACACAAAATAACTTCTTCTACTCTCTTTAAGAGTATCAACAATATCAATAACTTTTACAGCTGTATGTATATTTTGTTTTTTGATAACACAACCCAGAAAAAAGGCTGGCAAAAAAACTTCTATATAAATTGAAGAATCTGCACTATATAACGAACTTATATAGTAAATAAATTCACTAAAACCGCTAATAAGAACAGCATATATAAGAACCCATCTAGAAGTAATTGGCAATTTAAACATATGCAAATTCTTCCAGGCATATAATAATAGTCCAAGCAGGATTAATACTATAATCACTGATTGCCATTGAAAACCAAAAATTAGAAACTTCAAAGGAATCATCAAAATAACAGTATCAAAATCATCAAAAATAGCTAACAATCTCGCCTTTCTAAATACCCAAGTACTTCCCAGACCGGCAACAGCAAGCATAGAAAACAAAATACCTGCAGATGTAGGAGCTGCAAAACGTGCCAAAAGCAAAGACTCTTTCCATGAATTCCAGGTACTGCCATTATCAGAAGAAAAAAAATATACAAAATAGATTGTTACAAAAATCCACGGCAAACCAGCTGTTGAAGCAGCAATAAGATAATCTTTACCATAGTTATGAATATTCGCTTTATCAATAATAAATTCATACCCTACATGTATCATTATATATGAAAGAGCAATCATAGTTAGTATTTTCAATATCCCCATGACTATGTCATGATATTCACCTATAAGACTTTGAGTAAGCTGTGAACTTACTAAACCAATAAGCAATAAAAACGATAGAACCAGTACTCTCTTCATAAAAGTAGAATCAAAATGATTAATAAAATATACGTAAACTAATCACTAATGTTTTTTAAAACTTTCTATCTTTGACACTCTAATAAAAACAAGCTATGATAAGTTATTTACAGGTAGACGATTTAAGTAAAAGATACGGTGAGCATATTCTTTTTGAGAACATATCATTTGGAATAGGCAAAGGACAAAAAGTAGCACTTATTGCTCCTAATGGAACAGGAAAAACATCACTACTAAATATTATTGCACAGAAAGACTCTTCAGAAACTGGAACAGTAATATTCAGGAACGACCTTACCCTAGGCTATCTTGAACAAACACCTGCTATAAATGACAACAACACTATCATAGACGAACTATTTGCCAATAATTCAGAAGAAATGGAACTTATACGCAAGTATGAGCACATGATAGAGAATGATATTCAGGAAGGACTAGATGAAGTTCTTGCAAAGATGGATTCTCTTAAAGCTTGGGATTACGAAGCAAAAATCAAACAAGTACTTACTACATTAAAAGTACCTGATTTCAATAAAAAGATCAGTCAGCTTTCTGGAGGACAAAAGAAAAGAGTTGGACTGGCAAAGATTATCATATCAGAGCCAGACATCCTTATTATGGATGAGCCAACCAACCACCTTGACCTTGAAATGATTGAGTGGCTAGAAGAATACCTATTCAAGACAAAAGCCACCCTATTAATGGTAACTCACGACCGTTACTTCCTTGACAGAGTATGCGATCACATAATAGAGATTGACGACAATCAGATATACTCATACAACGGTAACTATTCTTACTATCTTAGAAAAAGAGAAGAAAGAATAGCCAACAAAACTGCCGAGATAAGCAGAGCTCAGAACCTTATGCGTACAGAAACAGAGTGGATGCGACGCATGCCACAAGCACGAGGAACAAAAGCAAAATACAGAGTAGATGCATACCAGGATCTTAAAAAGGTAGCTGACCAAAGAATTAGCGACGACAAACTTGATATAGGTATAAAAGGTGCCAGACTAGGAAACAAAATACTTGAAATAGAAGGACTAACCAAATCATTTGGTAACCTGAAGATTATAAAAGACTTCACGTACAAATTTGCCAGAGGAGAGAAAATAGGAATAATCGGTAAAAATGGAGTAGGAAAATCAACATTCCTAAACCTTATAACTGGTAGTATTGAAGCCGATTCAGGAACTATGGATACTGGCGAAACAGTTGTTTACGGATACTACCGTCAGGACGACTACGATATCGACGAAAGCAAAAGAATGATAGATGTAATAAAAGACATCGCTGAAACAATTACACTTGGTAATGGTAGCGTACTATCTGCATCTAAATTTCTTGAATATTTCCTATTCCCTGACAAGCAACAATATTCGTATGTAAGTAACCTAAGTGGAGGAGAGAAACGTCGTCTATACCTGATGACCGTTTTAATGAAGAACCCAAACTTCCTTATACTCGATGAGCCAACTAACGACCTTGATATCATTACACTAAACGTACTGGAAGAATACCTAAAAGGATTCAGTGGGTGTGTACTTATAGTATCGCATGATAGATTCTTCATGGATAAAATAGTAGACCACTTATTTGTCTTTGAAGGAGAAGGTAAAATACGTGACTTCCACGCTCCTTACTCTATATACAGAGAATTCCAGAAAGAGGAAGAAAAGAAGCAAAAGAAAGCCGAAAACGAAGCTAAGAAAGCAGTAGAAGTAAAAGAGATTGCTCCAAAACCTGTTGATGATAAACCTAAGAAATTATCTTACAAGGAAAAGGTAGAATTTGAAGGACTAGAGAAAGACATAGACACATTAGGAACAGAAAAAACAGAAATAGAAAACGCACTAAACTCTGGAACACTTTCTAATGACGAACTTACTGATAAAGCAAAACGTATTGCCGAGATCATCGACGAGCTAGACGATAAAGAAATGAGATGGTTGGAATTAAGTGAAAGAGCATAATAAATAAAATCCTCCATTTCTGTTTTATACAAGAATGAAGGATTAGAAATATCACATCCCAAAAAATTTACCACTTTTTTTAACCTTAATACATTAAAACTCTTGGGAACTCCTGTTTTATTTTTTTAAATTATTCACTATTTTCTTACTCTCTTTAAAAAGTTCTCCTTTTTCTCTCTTTTCTACATATGAAACAGGATAATACGGAGGAGTCGGTTTAAACTCACAAGGCTTACTTAACTGTCCGATTATACTCTTTTTCTGAAAATTTCTCAATTTCTTAATATCTAAAACAGCTGAAACTATATTAAATGTATAATCATCTGTTGTACCTCCTTTTATAAGAGCAAGGTTTAAATTATTCTTAGAATAAGGTCCTGAGATATGAGAATTACCATATTGAGATGGATTTGATAATGCAAAGAAACAATGCATATCTCTAACTGTACTCTCTATAATATTATCAAAATAATAAATATCCTTATTATAAACAGGAGCAACTATTAGATCCGTTTTTCCAAAAAATAATGAACGATCATTTGGATTAGCTAACTCAAAACAACAATAAGGAGCAAAATTAACATTTCTAAATGTATATAAATCGTAATGTCTTATCATCTCTCCTTCACCACTTCTTTGACTAGCTATTTCTTTTGGTATATTATACCTATTATCATCAATATATTTAATTTCATGTGGAGAATAACTATTCTTTAATCTAAATACAGGTAAGGCATCTACTATATAATCATATGATATTGGCAAAACTGTTAATATATAGTTATATATATCTTTATTAATTTCAACATGCTCAACCCCTGTTACTACTGCTACTTTATTTTTCCTACAATAATCTATTAAGCTAGGAATATAATGAAAAGGAATTGCAAATTCAGGCATAACAAAAATATCACATTTACTTTTTGTTATTTCATCTAAGATTCTTTTAAACTCCTTCTCTCGAAACACACTTAATCGAGGAGTTCCTTTAATACTTAATTCCGTATCTTCTATATTTAAAGACATATTCACAACCGAACAAACTAACTTATCTTTAGTAATAGATTTACTTTCTTTAGAAATCCAATGTTTATATTTAAATTGTACATCTAAATCATTCTCTATTTGATTCCTTTTTATATTATTTATAAAATCTTTTGTTACAATTGAATTATTAATACTTTCATATGTACCAATAGCTTTATCTAAAGACAAATCAACATTTAGTTTTCCTTTATTACTTTGATAATTATACTCTTCATACATTAAATCACTTATACATACATTAAAAGGTAATTTAATATCGTTTAGAGTTTCAATATTTAATTTACTAGCTCCATCTTTAATTAATAAATTTGAATCTGAATTGTCTCTATACTGTCCTAATCTATAATAGCAATATTTATCTCTCAATAAGCCAGCTCTTCTATATTTATTATAATGATCTGATTCTATAGTTGTATCTTTAATACATTTCAATTCTTCTAAATTGAAATCACAAAAACAATTTGGATTTAACCCAACTGCTAAATAAAATGATTCGTACAAATGAGATTTTAAACATTCTTTTAAATCATCTACAGAGTCTTGGTCATTTATAAAATTCTTGTCATCAACTTTTATTCCTTCTATTTTAATATTCTCAATTTCATCTAACGTTCTTCTTAGAAAATTTAATATTAATTTCGGTTTATTGTAAACTAAAAATAATGTAAATATCTTTTCCCAAAACACATAATGTTTAATTACATTTTGACCTCTAAAATATTTATTTACCTTATCTAACGATTCAATATTATATAATTTGTCATCATTTCTTAATTTCTTGAAAATCAATTTTGACAAATAAACAGACATTTTAAATTTATTTGCCTCAACAACAGTAAATTTTGCATTTGTTAATCCATTGTCTTCAAAATTACTTTCAAACGAAAATAAACTAGTGTTTTTAAAAGATTCATCTAAATCATCAGATAAAAATCTAAACTCACTACTTCTTGATTTTTGATCTTCAATAAATTTATTAATTACTGTTGAAGTATATTTATGATTAAATTGATAAATATATAATTTTTCTTTTTGTATGGTTATTTTTACACCTTTTCTTGGTTCTATATAATATTCTTTCTCTTCTTTATCAACATCCTTTTTCTCTTTTAATATATCTTTAAAAATATCTTTAATAATCACATCCTTCACATCCTCAACTCTTTTATTAAAATCTCTTACTACTCTATCTTTTATTACTAATATAATATCATCAACATATCTCCCATAATATGCTGGATTCACTTCTTGTAAAATATTTTCATCAAATTGCTTTAAATACCAATTTGCTAGTACGTAAGAACTCGGCAAACCCACTGGCAAATTATATAAATTCTCATCAAATGTAGATTTGAAATATTTAGAATACTTTCTTGAGTAAGCCTTTGAAATGTCTTTAAATAAAATATGTATTTTATCTTCTCTTATATCCTTCTTTAATACAGATTCTATTTCCTTCTCAATTTCCTCAAAACTGAACCTTATAGAATGATAATAATCTTGTAAATCCATATTTACAATAGTCACATCTTCTTTTTTATCAAGGAAGTGTTTAGCCTCTTCTAGTGCATCAGACCACCATTTATTATATTGAGCATAATACGGCTTTGTTAATATCTTTCCCTCTGAAATTTTGGGCACTTTTTTACAAAGACTAATATTTAATCTATTTCCAACAATTGCTTTCCCTAATACATTATCAAGATAAACGCCATATTTTATTGTCCATAAATATGAAATCATTAAATATTCAATAGGTAAATCACAAAAAATCATCAATCTTTTTACTATTGAATTTACTTTTAAAACCTCATTGGTATAAAATAAAGACAATTGCTTTTCAATGTCCTTTTCTAAACATATTTTTTTGGGATAGAAGACTAATTTAATTTGATCCTTATCAATATCATCTGAATAAAGTAGTTTTTCAACTTTACCACATACTATTTCTTCTTGTTTCTTTAAATCATCACCAACTTCTGCTAATCTTTTTCTATAAATCAACTGTGAATTATCATAATATATTGATGATTGCATCTTTAAAAATGCATCTTTTATTTCTTTTTTCATATTCGTTTGTATTTAGCCACAAAAGTAACATAAAAATTAATATTGTTACGCACTCCCAATCTCTACCTTTTCAATACAAAATTTTTTAACTTCAACACACTCCACTTTATCAGGATTAAACAATACCATATTTTTACCTCCTAGATGCAATGAACTATTAAAAATAATTCCATCCGCACCATTATTAACTCTTATATATTCACAAATGAATTGAGTTGGAATGTACTCTAACACAGAATCATATCTACGCAAAGGCTTAGATAAATCAGTACTAATTTCTCTCTTGAGGAGAATACTCTTTACATACTCCTCCATATTTCCAATGCCTGAATATAATGAAGGTGTTTCTGTAAAATCAACTAAATTAATTGTTTCTCTATCCACTACTTTAAATACACCTACCGATAATTCATCCAAATATAAAGCTCGTGTTTCATAAAAAGTAGTCTCTTTCTCTTTACATAAATATAGATAAGGAATTCCTCTAGGATTCGCTCTACCATCCGAACATAATTCTCTAGGAGGACTTTTCATTTCTTTATTTGAAATACTCATTATAGAAGAATTTTCATGTATTCTTGCTCTATACATTCTTGAGTTTTCAGGTAATTCAAATATTCTCTCAAAAAATGTATCCCATGCATATTCCTCAGAAAGTTCATTTGCGTTAATTATATATCTTCTTTTCCATTTAATGTTTTCTTTTAATACCTCCCAATGATTAACATTCAACTTTACATCCTCATTGTAATCAACTGTAGTATATGGAGCTTTAATATCAGATTTAACTACAGATATAATATCAGAAAGTAATCTATTACTATCAACATCATCAGATGATACTAGTAAATCCCAATCACTTTGTAAGAAGTCAATTATAGGACGACCATCATCACTAGGAACAAATAAACTTAAACACTCACTAAAGAAATCCTTTAGCTCTTCTATATCGACCAATTTAACGTATTCCTCATTATTACAATATTTACAAACGCTTTCCTCACTATAGGACGCGTCAATAAAATGTTTTAACTCTTCATCGTTAAAACAAAACGCAGAAACTTTCATTATTTTATCGATTAGATTAAACTATTCATTAATTCAAGATGATTCTTAACTGCAATCTTCTTTAAAACCCCTAGTCCAGGATATTTATGCAATGAATAGTATTCTTTAAGTTCTGTAATTGATGAATTAGATAATCCAGTGGTTTTTAAAAATTCAACAGCCTTTGCTAAAGCTTCAGCAAATTTTCCTTGTATGTTTGATTGATCATCATTGGTTTCAGAAGTAAAATGACTTATCCATACTTCATTGTCTTTTTGATAAGTAAGGTGAATAACAACTGCATATGGAAGGCTTCCACCTTCTTTGAATTCATTAGACAACACTGTATAATCAGAAAAACCATAATAATGCTCTTCTGTATAATATAAATGCTCTTCTGTAAATTTTTCTTCTTGCTTAATTAAGTAGTCTTTATTACGTTTCTCTGGCTTATATTTATCGTCAAGTCTAATAATTTTCTTTGTTTCGTTATATAAACTTTTCAGCTTTCTATTTTCCTCAGAAACAATATAATTCACTCTTTCAGACCCAACTAAACTTACAAAATCAGCATTATTTACATCTGTAGAATCGGAACAGATAATCATTACATTATTAAAATCATTATTATTTATTTGAGAAAGAATTTCACTATAATTATCTGTAAGAATATATGTAGGAAACCATCTCGAAGTATCTTGTAACTCTGCACTTAACGACTCCATGATAAAATCAGTTGAACGCTCTATTGTCATTGTCTTGTCTTTCGCAATATCACCAACGCATGGATTAAGAATAATAGCGTATTTCACATTATGCTCTGACATTATAGCTAGAGCACGTTTCATGGTATTAAAAGTATTCTTTACTGGCTCTATTATTGGAATGATATTATTCTTTTCTCCTTTTTGGGCTGCATACTCTCTTAAAGCTATCATTTCAAATTGTCGCCCTCTTAAATATGGGAAATACATATCGGTTATAAATTAATTGGTTTTCTAAGTTTATGTTTTAAAATCTCATACCTTTCCTCATCAATATTCATAGCTAAACAAAGATGCCTAAGCTCCATCTGAAACTTATTAATGATTGATGTACTCGATTTTCTTTTCTTAATCTCTGTAAGAAACAAGCCATTCAATTCATTATTAGGAATATCTTTCATTATCTCTAAACAAAGATCATACATATTAAAACTATTCATTCGAGGTAGTTCCCCTAGGTGTGTCTTTATAATATTTTTATACTCAGACGTTCTAAGAGATTTCATAAGAGTAACAACATCTATATCTTCATTTTTCTTTGCTGCTCTTACTTCCTCCAATACAACCGACCTCGGTCGTTCAATTAACTGTATAACTCCTATATTAAAATCTTCCTTTAAATATTTATCTACTAGCGATTCATGAGTTATTATATAACATTCATTAAAAATCTTCTTATAGTCTGCCAATTGCCCACCTAGACGGATATTCGTATCCAGTTCAGTCTTAATCTCAAATGCCTTACTCGAACCATTAAACAATACTATATCTGCGATGGAATTCCCAACCTTAAATTCATTAATTGCTAAAGTGTTTTTTAATCTATATTTCTTTAAAAGAATATCTGTTGAGAATGTGTTTTTATATAGATATTCATTTCTATATTGTTTCCTAAGTTCTCGATAAATATATTTTATATAATCAATATATGAATTAATATTTTTACCTATTCTAGAAATATCATATTTCTTTAATTTAGCATCTATAAAGGAATAATCATCATAAAGAAGCAAATCCATAAATGACTTACTCGAAAAAACTGTTGAATAACTTCTCAGTCTCTCAATATCATAATTTTGATTCTTTATATTCATAGGTATATTTTACTTAATCAGGTACACAAAATTAACTAATATTAATTACGATTGAATATTAAACTACAATTATTTGTAATTAAATATCCAAAATTAGTGATTAACGAAATACTGTAATAGATATATCTTACCTAAGTTCCCATATCACATTATCAAAATGAACACCTGTATCTTTACCACATTCTAAACAGGCAATCGTATCACCTCCTAAAAAGTGAGAAACCCTTGTTGCTCTATTTGCAAGACAATTTCCACACATCCATGTGTCGCACTTTTTACATTTTACTCCTTTGTGGACTTCTCCTCCGCAGATGCCACATTTGTCTTTACTGAACCATCCCATAATTGTAGTCTTTATATGTTTATCTATAAATTATAATATATCTTTTATTGACATATCAAATTTACACATAATCTCACAACTAATGATAGCTTTTTATCATATATTAAGTGGTGTTTAGTAAAACAATTAAACCTAAGTACTATTTATTTATATTGCCTTTTGTTTGGGAGTCTTTAGATAGCCAATTGTTGTTTTCGTTTGCTTCTATTAGTTCGAAGATTTCATAATTCCTGTAGTATCCTTCTCTTATGAACGGATCTTGTTTTATTATTGATTCGGCTGCTTCTTTCGATTCTACTTCAATTATTTGTAGTGCACCATCATCATCTTTGAATGGTCCGCATAATGCTATATTACCTTTTAATGTTTGCTCACGCAAATGATCTATATGCTGACTTAGTAAGTCAGATGTAAGAGTTCCTTTTCTTTTGTCCTTCAGTATTGTTATATATTTAATCATGTCGCTAGTATTTAAAATTCAATTATTTAATCCTCAATCCATAGTAAACATGTCCGCATTCTTCACCATCAAAATCAGCGATCATTGGCATATGTCCCCATTGCTCAAAACCGAAGTTCTTTAATAATTTTACACTTGCTGTATTTTTGTCAAGGATAATAGCAAAGAGATTTTTATAACCTAACTCTTTGCATTTTTCAATGGCATATTTCATCAACTCAGTTGCTATACCTTTCCGTTTATGGTCGGTATGTATATAGTAACTTATTTCTACAGTATATCTTAATGCTTTTCTTCCTTGTCTATACGGACTGATACTTACCCATCCTACTAGCTTATTATTTATAGTGAATACGTATATAGGAGACTCGTCTGATAGGTGACTTGACAACCATGCTTTCTTGTCCTCTATGCTTACTTCTTCTGTGTCTGCTGTCTGGAATTTACTTCTAATTGCCTGATTATAGATGTCAATTATTGCTTGTGAGTCGGATATCTTTAATTTGCGGATCATTGTCTTGTTACTTACTTACATATTCAGTTATATTGTATACTGAATGATATTATCATATATTTGAATAAATATAACTAAAATGTATCATCTAATGAAAAAACATATACTATTCTTCTGCTTATTATCCATTTTCACTAATACTTTTGCTCAAAAGAGAATTTCTATATGTGAGGGTGTTAATCTTACTAAAGTTGCTGATTCGTATTATATACATACAACAAGTCATACTTTTGAGGGATATGGAACTTTTACGGCTAATGGTCTTATCTTTATTAAGAATAAGAAGGCTATTATGATTGATTCTCCTTGGGATGATGATCAGACTAAAGTAATAGTAAATTACCTGCGTGATTCCTTACAAACTGAACTGACTACTTTCGTTGGTTGTCATTATCACAATGATTGTATTGGTGGGATGAATTATCTTAATAAGATAGGTGTTGAAACATATACAACTGCATTTACTAAAGAGTTATGCGAAAAATATAGAATGCCTATAGCTAAAAATACATTTAAGGATAAGACTGTGCTTAATTTTGAAGGAGAGAAAGTTGTTTGTCAGTTCCTAGGTGGTGGTCACACTGCCGATAATATTGTTGTCTATTTCCCTAAAGATAAGATTCTATTTGGTGGTTGTCTTATTAAGACTCTGGGAGCAAGAAACCTAGGTAATACTAAAGAAGCAAATATTGATGAGTGGAATAAAACGGTTGCTAAAGTTAAGGATTCTTTTAAAGATGTAAGGATTGTGATTCCTGGTCATGGGAAATATGGTGATGCAAGTCTATTCAACCATACTATTAATCTTGTTGAGAAGCATCGTTTAACAGTCATATTCTAGTTGTATTTATAAAACAGGTTTTAAATCAAACTTAATTTCTTTTAATTCATCATTTCTTTTTACTGTCAATACAACATTTGATATATTCTTGAAGAATTCTTTCTGCGACTCATAGCCAATTTGATTAACACTTGTTCCATTAACGGCAATTATCCTGTCGTCTATTTTTAAACCATGTTTTTCTGCATTACACCCTCTATAAAGTCCTGAAACTATCCAGGCATTCATTGTCTGATTCCTGTCAACAAATGCAAAACCTAATCTTGAAAACTCAAAAGGTTCTTTATATCTTGAATTAGGCTTAATATATAAATCATTATTAATAAAGTCTATCAATATATTGAACCTTTCGTATATTTCATTACCTAACAATCCCAAATGTTTCTTAGAAGACAATGCTCCTTGTTTATCACTACTATAGCCCATTGTTACATCACTCAATACATAGTCTCCAACTTGTACTGATACAGCCCTAAAGTCATAACTGGATGATTCTCCTCCAACACCACCATATTTTGTATAATAAGGTGTCTTTTCTTCAATATTTTCAAACAACATATACTTGTTAGCGGTACCACTTGTTAACAATACACTACCACCTGAGCCAAAATCTATCAGACACTTTCCAACTATAGTTATTGTATCGTTAATCCTTATCTTTGTCGGAATGAAAAGACGATTATCTTTTTTTGTAAGTTCAATTTTTGAGTAATTTGAAACATCAACCGAATCAATACTTTGAAAAAGACGCATATATTCTTTCTCATAATTAATTTCCATCACTGACTTATAAAAATATTCCATCCCCAATATACCATCGGCAATATCACCTAATATTGGCTTTAATTTTAATATTGGAACAATATTAGTTCGGTATAAGTTATTAGCAAACCTAAAGTCTACTGTATCTGCAATTACTTGAACTATTTGTGGAGTAGTTCCAGCGCCTGGTAAAGTTGCTGTAAAAAAGTTTTTATAGTGAAAATCATTCTCCGCATAATAAGTACTATCGTAGTATAAATTTCCGGCACCTGTGTCAAAAACAAAATTACCTTTTATGCTGTCTGCAAGTCCCTTTACATATAGATGCCCCTTATAAACTATGGGGAAGGCATCTTTAGGAATCCGTTCTACTTGTTTCTTGTCTGAACAACTTATTAAAGTAATTAATAATACTAATAAAAGGGTTCTCTTATTCATATCTTGCTTTATATAATTTCTTTACTTCTGATTCACTTATTACTCTTTGATATAATCTAAACTCATCCAATTTTCCATCAAATGCAAAAATATCATTTCCTATTTGTAAAACTTCTGTTGAGTTGAAGAATGGTACTAAATCATTTCTTTCTGATATCTTTTCTCCATTTTTATAAAAAGTTAATTTACCAATTGATTGGTCGGCAACTATTACTATATGACTCCATTTATTTAATGGTATAGTATCTCTAACGAAGTATACAAATCGTCCTATCGAATATATCTCAAATCCCCACTGATCAGGATACATTCCTACAGTAGTATTCCAATGAGGACCTTTATTACCTTGTTTCATGCTGATTGCCCAAGAATCGGCGGGTCTCAGTTTACGCGGATTAATCCAACAAGAGACAGAGAGTGATTTGCAGGGGTCTAATATAGAATTCTAATTCAGCTTTATTTTCCCATCCCTGCTAGTTATTTCTACGGCAGAATTCTCTTTGTTATTAATTCCTGTAGTTGTAATTGCGTTTTTTACTTCACCATTATTATTTACAATCTCTTCCAAATTCTTAGAATCTAAACTCAGACTGCATATCAATCCTCGATTCAAATCTATTCTAGATGTGTAGTTATTGGTAAACTCTAAATCCTTCTTCTTACTTATAAACCCAAGTATATGCTTACCTTCTTTATTTTTATTGATAGAAAACAAATAGTTCGCTAAATTCATTATTTCAACATCATCTATAAAGTAGAAAGGATTATTATAATAATTTAAAACCATCTTATTTGTAACTGCATTACCCTTCAATATCTCATTAAGTAATTCCTGTGAGGCAGACATAGGTGAGTTTTTTAGACCAAAGAAATCATATTGATATTTTGCCATCATTTCTTCTCTTTTAGAAAATCTAGCTTCAAAATCTTCATACGATGCAATCTGTGGAATTTGTAAGTCAGAGAATATCTGAGGTAAGTATTTAATTACGGAGTTCAATAACACCATTTCCCTGTTTTCATTATCAAATTGGTGATAATCCCAGTTTAAACCTTTTACAGGGGCTCTATTTAAGACGCGTGCTAACTTATAAATCTTGTCTATTTTCTTTTCTTCTTCAAATCCTGAACTTAAGAAAAGGTTTCCAGTTAATTGATTTTGCTGATTTAAAAACAGCTCAAAATCATATAAATGATCAGAGAAGGTAAAAAATGAGCTTGTAAGTATGAATGACTGAAAAAGGTGGTTTTGATTAATGAAAGCATACAATCCCATTTGTCCAAAAATAGAACTTGCAACAACTATATTGTATGGTGCACTCTGATAATTCTTCACAACAAAAGGTTGTAACTCTTTTTCTATGAAAACAAGATATTTATCTAATAGCTCTTTATTAAAACAATATCTTCTATCTGGATTTATTCCTACTACAATTGTTTCAGGTATTTTGTTAGCATTGATAAGTTGCTTTACTATCCCCGAAACAGTATGAAAATACCGCTTCCCTTCAAATAAATAAATCACTGGGAATTTCTTACCAGTTTGCTTATCATGCACATTAGGAATGTATATTTGTATATCTTCTGACTTGTTTAATAGCTTAGATTCAAATAGAATACTTTTCCCGATACTAAAGTCATTCTCAGATTGAGAATATGCATCAGTCAGTAAAGTTAGAATGAAAGCAATAATCATTATCAGTTTATTCATATCTCTACTATTATAGTTGCTTGCATATATAATTAGAATCTATCATCTGATTTAGGATTAGGATGTTTCCCCAACTTTGTTTCTATCCATCCATCCTTATCCGTATTATGATTGTCAAATCCTGATATATAAGGTTTTATATCCAGAAGTGGGGTTCCGTCAAGTATGTCAACATTCTCTATTTCTAGTATATTGTCTTTTATGCCTAAAAGTCTTACTACTGATATTCCTATAGAGTTTGGTCTACGTGGAGCTCTCGTAGAAAATACTCCATGAAGCTCATCATCAAGGTACGGTTTAACTTGTAATTTATAGTCAGTAGATTTATGAAAATGGTAGATTAAATATATGTGCGAAAAACCGTCAAGATCCAATAGTCCTTCTACAAACTGCTTCTTTAACTTAACAGTTCCTCGCACTCCCTCAGCATTAATAGATTGAATAGGCATTCCTTCTTTAACCTTATGAGGGGTATGTATAATTCCTATAGATGTAAATTGTATTGTCATCAAAATTATAAACAAGTTGATTATTTCAATTTCTTATGACAAAGCCACCAATCATAACATTCAAATTCACCTTCCTTGGCTTTCTTCATTCTTTCAGTTGCTGTTGCAATATCCGTTGCAGGCGGAATTATTACTCTATCTTTTAACAATTCATTATTTGGCCAATTTGCTGGCATTGCAACTTTTTCTTTATCTGACACCTGCATTGCCTCTACTACTCGTAATATTTCATCAATATTTCTACCCAACTCTTGTGGATAATAAAGCATTATTCTAAGCTTTGCATCAGTATCAACAATAAATACTGCTCTCACTGTATTTGTCCCTTTTCCAGGATGAATAATTCCCAAAGTATCAGCTACTTTGCCAGTATCTGCAATTATTGGAAATTGAATCTCAACATCCATATTCTCTTTTATCCATTCTTCCCATTTTATATGAGCAAATACCTGATCAACACTCAATCCAATTAGCTCACAATTAAGTGCCTTAAATTTATCATATCGTTGTTGGAAGGCGATAAATTCTGTAGTACAAACAGGAGTAAAATCTGCAGGATGACTGAATAATATAAACCACTTACCTTTGAAATGTGAAGGTAAATTAATTTTTCCTCTAGTTGTTTGCACTTCCATTACTGGGAAACTGTCTCCTAATAAAGGCATTCCTTTTTTTTCATTTAGATTTTCCATTATATCTATTTTTGAGATAACTGTATAATACTTAACGTCAACATCGCCTTAAGCTCTACGAGATTAAACTATTACAGTTTCATTATTAAAATATAACTATCAATAATATTAGAATATTTAAATAATTCAATTTTACTATTTATATAATTCATTATTAATTTCAGTAATCAAGTCCATCAATTCAGGTCGTATTTGATTTGAGAGAAGTATTATAAAATATCCTGTTTCTTTATCAAATTGATTATATG
>Ga0193963_1000847_pt1 | contig 15722 bp, 16 predicted proteins | sample FB_6_MG_FD_140359 | JGI IMG/M metagenome (GOLD analysis project Ga0193963, IMG submission 140359) | Microbial mat bacterial communities from the Broadkill River, Lewes, Delaware, United States - FB_6_MG | ecosystem: Environmental > Aquatic > Freshwater > River > Microbial mats | place: USA...
AAAAACTATGGTATTCTTTATGAAAATGATTATACAGATGCCCACTTAGCTCCGATATATGATGTGATAACTACAACTGTATATATCAAAAAGGATATACCTGCCCTTAGGATGTCAGACGGCAAACTTTGGTGGAAAGAAAAAACCTATAAAAATTTTGCAAAGCATAGCTGTGGACTCTCAAACAAAGAGTACAGTGATATACTACAAGAGTGTAAAGAGGCTATCATCACCACCAAAAAAGAGATACTAGCCTTTGAGAGTGACGATATAGAAATAAAATCATTTTTGCAAAATTTATATAATACTTGGGTGGAGGAGATAAAATAATGGTTATAGGATTAAAAACCCCACCATTAGTCTTACCACTCATATACTCACCCAAAATAGGGTCTGGAGATTGCCAAACACTAGTCCAAGGGTCATAATAGTAAAGCCCTGTCACTTCATGATACTCTTTACCTGTAAATCTATATGGTGTAATTTGAGTGTTGCTACTATTTAGCTGTGATAATCGTCTTCTTAGTGGCTCATAACTATAAGTGCTAACAGTATCATTAGCATATTTGGTATAGACTCTTTGACCAAATTTATCATAGGTGAGGGTTTTTAGGTAGTCATCATTTTGTTACTTTAAGTTACCAATGTGTATGAATAGCATTAGCATCACCTGACCCCTTTACCCTAAATAAGTTGGCTATTTGGACACAAGGGACACAAGGACATGACAATATATTGGTAAATAGATTTTTTCTTTACAATTTAATTTTAAACTAAAAAGAGTATTTTTATAATATTCAATTATATCTAAAATATTATTTTTATAATCTATAAAGTAAAATTTTCTATAACTTTTACCACAGTATTCCATTTTTATTGTAGATGTTAAAATCATTTTTATTAAAGTAATAATAGATTCTCTATCTTTTTTTATATCATTAATATTAATTTGAAACAACTCTTCGGCAATATCAAGATCAATTCTCATTTCGCTACTCATAATTTCTATATATATAGGAATACTATTAGTTTTATTTAAACTTATTCTTATCCAATGTTCAGAAAATACTTTATTATTAATTTTAAAATCTTTATTCTCTAATAAGTTTATTTTATTTAATCTATCTAATACTTCATTAAAAATATCTAAAATATATATAACTTCTTGACTATAGTTCATTTATTATTCTTTATTAAATTTGTTATTATAAATTAAAGGGGTCAGGTGATGCTAATGCTATTTGTACACATTAGTAACTTAAAGTAACAAAAAGACTACTACCTAAAAACCCTCACCTATGATAAATTTTCTCGCTCCCAAATTGTGAGACTGTGAAAAAACTGTAGGGTGTCAATTTATTGCACCTAAAAAACAATATTTTTATTATAAAAAGCTTGTTTTTTAGTAGTTTTACTCTATTAAGGTACGAAAAATATAATAAGTTCTTTCAAGCTCTCTAAGTTTGGTACTTAGAAAAAATTATATTAGTTAAACGCTCTCTTTTTTTCTAACTATATTTGCACCAAGAGAGAGGAGTTTGCCCTCTAGGTTGTCATATCCTCTATCGAGATGATATATTCTTCTTACATTTGTAGTACCCTCTGCTACAAGAGCAGCTAATACAAGAGCTGAACTCGCTCTCAAATCAGTTGCCATCACATCTGCACCATAGAGTCGTTCTACACCTTTGATAGCAGATGTAGAGCCTTTTAGCCATATATCTGCACCTAGGCGATTGAGTTCACTCACATGCATAAAGCGATTTTCAAATAGTCTCTCCTCTATTAGACTCTCTCCTTTTGCCATTACAGCTACAGCCATAAACTGTGCTTGCATATCTGTAGGAAAACCGGGGTACTCTATAGTGATTAGGTTTACAGGCTTTAGCTCTTTTGCTGGATATATTGTCATACTATCTTCACCTAAATCAAAACTACACCCCATAGACTCTAGTTTGTCTATAGATGCTCTGATATGTTGAGGGTTTACTTTTTCTAGTGTGATAGATGAGTTGGTGATAGCCCCAGCACACAGATATGTCCCTGCTTCTATTCTATCTGGTATTATCTCTACACTCTTAAACTCCAGAGGCTTTCCACCCGTTCCTTCTATGGTAAGCTCGTGGCTACCTATACCCTCTATCTTGACTCCTGCATCTGCTATCATTTGGCATAATTGGACTACCTCAGGCTCTTTGGCTGCGTTGATTATAGTCGTTGTACCATGTGCTAGAGATGCTGCCATTACTATGTTTTCTGTGCCACCTACTGTGATTTTGTCAAAGATTATCTTCGCTCCTTTGAGTCCACCCGGAGCTTCTGCTCTTACATATCCACCCTTTATATCTATCTTTGCCCCCATAGCCTCTAGTGCTTTGAGGTGTAAATCAATGGGTCTTTGTCCTATCGCACATCCACCGGGCAAGGATACTTCACACTCTCCAAATCTAGCAAGAAGAGGACCTAGCACTAGGATAGAGGCTCTCATCTGTGAGACAATCTCATATACAGCCTTGGTATCATCTATGGTAGAGTTATTTATATCAGCTACTGTTTTATCATGATTTACAGTTCCACCTAGCATACTGATGAGCTTCAAAAGAGTTCTAATATCTACAACATTTGGCAAGTTTGTCAATCTCACATCTTTATCACTAAGTATCGTTGCTGCTATAATAGGTAGTGCTGCATTTTTTGCACCACTTATTGTAACCGTTCCACTCAGTTTTTTACCACCAATAATCTCTAAATAGTCCATAATCTATAATCCTCAAATATATTTGTGAAATTTTATCTAAAAGTAGAGTATTTTGAGATTAAAGTTTCATAATTGATATTATGAACTATTATTTAAACTCTTTATAACTCAATCTACTGTATCATATTTAATAATATAAAGATTATAATATTTGGGGTAAGGGGAGTTGATGTCAAGTAGTTTAGATAAATTAAAAGCACTTACTAGTCGGTTAGAGAGCAAGATAGAAGAGAAAAAACTCAAATCAGAAATATCTATCAAATCTAAAACAGTTAAAGATGATAATAACTTTAAATACCCCAATATTAAAGAGGTTAATCGTGATGTTCAAAAAGAGAATATCGCAAGGATAGCAGAGCTATATAGAAAGCTAAGTATATTTGAGAAGTCCCCTGATTTTGATAAGATATTTATATACAAAGCTATGAACCTATCTGGGATAGGGCTAAAGAGTGATGATTTTGGTGAGATTAGAGAGGGTAAATATATACAGATAATAGCCATTACTTATGAAGCAGACAAAGCAGGAAAGAAAAAAGCCAAAAACATATCTCTAGGGTACTTTGGTAAAGCAGAGACGATAGACCATACTCTCAAACAAGAGATTATAGAGTTTGTACTAAGATGGCGTTATGAGAAGGCTTTTCAAAACTTACAACACTACAAAGACCTCATAGACCAAGCAGAACAGCTAGAAGATACAACTTGCCTTTAACCACTCTAAACAACGAACAGCTAAACGCTGCGACTGCTCCACTAGGACACAATCTAATCATAGCAAGTGCAGGAACTGGCAAGACCTCCACCATAGTAGGACGAATTGGTCATCTACTACACAACGGCATAGAGCCATCTACCATACTACTACTCACATTTACCAACAAAGCAGCAGGTGAGATGATAGCTAGACTAGAGCGACACTTCCCCAAAAAGATAGTAAGCAAGATACAATCAGGCACTTTCCACGCCGTAAGCTACAGATGGCTCAAAGAGATATACCCAAACCTATCACTCAAACAGCCCTCTGAACTCAAAACACTATTTAGAAGCATATATGAAAAACGAAACTTCGAGAGGATGAACCTATCTATCTCTCCATTCTCCTCTACATTTTTGTATGATATGTACTCACTATACCAAAACTCATCTCTTGATAGCTTTGATATTTGGTTCTTAGAAAAGTACCCAGAGCATGAGTTTGTAATGGATGTATATCAAGATATAGCAGATGAGTTCGAGAGAGAGAAGATAGAGTATGGCTTCGCCTCTTTTAATGATTTACTACTTCGTATGAAGAGTCATCTACAAAGCCACACAATAGAGTTCCAAGAGATATTAGTAGATGAGTATCAAGATACAAATACCCTCCAGAGTGCATTGATAGATACCTTGCGACCTAAGTCTCTATTTTGTGTAGGTGATTATGACCAGAGTATATATGCTTTCAATGGTGCAAATATAGAAAATATCGCCACCTACTCCACAAGATACCCAAATGCAACAGTTTTTACACTCAAAACCAACTATCGCTCCACAGCCCCTATACTCTCTCTAGCCAACAGAGTAATAGAGTTAAATGAGAGAATATACCCCAAGAAGCTAGAGGTAGGAAGAGTAGTCAAGAGCTACCCTCCAAGGCTACTTATATATAAAGACCTCTTTGAGCAGTACCAATCTATAGCCCAAAATATCAGAAAAACTCATATACCCAATGACAAAATAGCCGTAATATTTAGAAATAACTCCTCAGCAGATGGAGTCGAGGCTAGTCTAAGGGAGTATGGCATACCGTGTAAACGAAAAGGAGGTACGAGCTTTTTTGATGCCAAAGAGATAAAGTTTCTGCTTGATATTCTATCTCTATTAGTCAATCCCAAAGATATGATGGCATTTATACATATATTTGAGTACGCTAGAGGAGTAGGCTCTGCACTATCCAAGGAGTTTTTCCAGTGCTTTATACACTTTGGTAGAGGTAAATTTGTCCAAGGACTACTATATCCACAGATACTAGATTTACCCAAACTAAACCCAAACAAAAACACCCAACTAGGACTATTTGATGATGATTTTGAGATAGGTACAAGTGCTAGATTTCGCACGATGGGACTAGAGCCATCTCTATACGCCCACCCACTACTAAAACACCCCAAACTCTCCACAGATGGTATGGCATTTTTTAGAGATTTCTATACCCTAATGAAATCTATACACAAACTAGAAAACCCCTCACAGATACTAAGAACTATCATAGCCTCACCACTATATAGAGATATAATAGAACTCCTATCCACCCAAAGAGGACGACTCAAATCAGGTGAAGTAGATGAGGAGAAAAAAGCCATATCAAAAGAGCGAATAGAAAGAAAAGCCAATCTACTATTAGATTTATCAAAACAGTACAAAGAGCTAAGAAGATTTGTAAATGCAATGGTACTAGGAGGCAATGAGCTAAGCGAGGGTGAGGGTGTAAACCTCCTAACAGTCCACGCAAGTAAAGGGCTAGAGTTTCCAGAAGTATATGTGATAGATTTAGTAGATGGCAGATTTCCAAATAGAAAAATGATGTCAAGCATAGAGGAGGAGAGAAGACTATTTTATGTAGCAATCACCAGAGCTAAAGATAGACTATATCTATCTCTAGCCAAATATGACAAAGTCAAAAAACTAGACTACAAACCATCACAATTCCTGCATGAAGCAGGGCTTATCAAAGGGGATTTTGTGGAGGAGAAGAAGTAGTTATACTCCTTATTAAATCCATCCAAAATATCTAAAAATCTCTTCATAATAAGCTACGGCTGTAATAAGAGTTCCTACACCTAACACAAAAAACACAATCTTGACTATGCTGTATGGTCTTTCACCTACTACTTCACCTGTTTGGGCGTTTATGGCGTAGTTGTAGTCTCTGTTATTCCAGTTAAATGAGGCACTCCATATTGGTAGCAGTGTGTTTTTGTATTTGTTGTTATAGTATGAGGTGTTTATGCTATCTACTCTCTGCTCATCTCCTCCTATGTCATCTCTTATTTTTCTATCTATCTTGTGTGACATTTTTCTTTTGGCTATATCAAACCCCTCTTCAAGTGGAGTGTTGTACTCTTCTGCTTCAAATCCTGATATATATCTACTATCAAAGATTATCAGCTCTTTGGTATCCCATGGCTCTAAATCATCTAATATATCTCTATCTATGGTGGGAGATGCACCTACTACTACATCATCAAAATTGACATTTACTACTCCACTGACGAAACTCCACGCTATCCTTGCCTCTTGCACCTCTACCTGTTTTGATTTGCCATCTTCTACTACAGTTTTGGTAACTGTGACATAGTATCTATCTCCTCTTTGTCCTGAGTATTGAGAAGTGGTATCGCTATCATATAGCCAATGAGGTAGATAGTATCCTTTGAGGATTTGATTATCATTTAGATATTTTTTAAAAGCATTTGGTGCAAACCACCTAGAACTCACCCACTTTTTGAAACGAGATTTGGCACTTTTTCTTGTTATCTTAAATGGTATTAGGGATTTTGGTTTGATATCTTGTATGCAGTCTATTATCGCAGGTACATCACAATATGGACAGTGGGTAGCAAATGAGTGAGTCTCAAACTCAAAAGATGCTCCACACTTATCACAACTTGTCTCTTTGGCTTCAAAACTCTCTTCACTATGGATAGAAGAGAACTTCTCATCCAAATCAAGCCTCTCTATACTCTTATTGGACTCTGGTATATCTGTTTGGGTATTGCAAAAACCACAACTAAGCTTACCAATAGCAGGGTTAAATGTCTGAAATGCCCCACAAGAGGGACACTCAAAATGTTTGGACTCTAGTTTCATTATTGAGGTGGTAGTGGTGGTGGTGTAGAGCCAAAGCTACTTGTAAAAATGGTCTCTGCTTTAGTCCAACCATCCATACCCTCTGCCCAGACAAGAGTATCTCTTTGTATCTGCAAAGAGGCTATTTTACTATTTATCTCATTAAGAGAAAATGCACCTTGTGATGCTCCGTTAATTGCTACAAAATACTTTTTTTCTTGATTTGGAAGAGGTGGTGGGGGCGTGCCTCCACTATTATTAGTGTTATTATTATTCATACTATTTGACATATTTTGCCCCATAGCCATAGCTACACCTAGCCCCATCATATCAGCCATACCACCACTATTGTTACTACTATTTTTGATAGCTTCTGCACTTTGGTATTTGAGATGGTCATCGAGATTACCAGATATTGCTCTACTTGAACGAGTATCAAGAGCCTTTTCTACCTCTGGTGGTAGAGATATATTCTCTATAAGCATTTTGGTAAGCTCTAATCCATACTCTTTGAAAAATGGTGATATTTTTTCTGTGATAAACGAGCCAAAGACCTCATAGTTTCCTGCCAAATCAAGTACAGGTGTAGTATCTTTACCTAAAATCGTAGCAAATTTAGAGAGGATTAGATTAGTAAGCTGACCCTCTACCTCATCAGTGGTGAAGTGTCCATCTGTACCTACTATCTCTTTGAGGAAAATCTCAGGGTTCTCTATGCGTATCTCATAAGTACCAAAAGCACGAAGTCTCACCATAGCAAACTCAGGGTCACGCACCATTATAGGATTTTTTGTTCCCCATTTGAGATTTGTAAATCTCTTTGTACTGATAAAATAGACCTCTGCTTTAAATGGAGAGTTAAAGCCGTGGTCCCAATGCTTTAGGCTTGTCATTATAGGCATATTTTGAGTCTCTAGCTCATATATCCCCGGGGTCATAATATCTGCTATTACTCCTTCGTTTACAAATACTGCTATTTGAGACTCTCTTACTGTGAGTTTGGCTCCATACTTTATCTCATTACCATGTCTTTGAAATCTATATACCATCGTATCGTTGCTATCATCTGTCCACTCTATAACATCTATAAACTGTCCACCTACCCAATCAAATAAACCCATTTTTGCTCCTTATAATTTTTTATTCTTTCAAAACTCGGAAGTGAAGCTTTAGCTTCGCCTAAATATTCTGAATTATTCTATAATTTGGCGAGGTTAAAACCTCACTTCCGAAGAGAAAAAATCCTTCTCTCGTTACGCAATTGTATTGTGTAATAAATACTCCCAAATACAATTTGGGAGCAAGAAAAAAATCCTTTCTCTCGTTCCCACCGTCCTCGGTGGGAACGGATACCTACACCTATTTCGTATCTTCTGTTTTGTTCTCTTCTATTTGAGGTAACTCTTCTGCTTTGGCTTTGACTGCCATTATCGCCTCTTTTAGCTCTTTTTCTGTCTGTTGAAGCTCTATCACTGCTGATGCTCTTGCACTCTTGCCCTCTTGTGCTATCTTTAGAGAGTCATTTAGTGTAGCTATAAATGTTTCGTTTGCTTTTTTGATACTTTCGATGTCAAATACTCCTCTCTCCATCTGTGTTCTTACCTCTTTGTTGGCTTCTCTTAGACCTTCTGCATTTTTCTCTAGTAGCTCATTGGTCAAATCGGCTGAATTTTTGACAGCTTTTGCAGCGTCATGACTTCTAAATATAGTCACAGTTTGAGCTAGTTGATTTCTCCAAAGTGGCACGGTATTTACTAGAGTTGAAGTGATTTTAGAGATAAGCGATTTATCATTCTCTTGGATTAGTCTGATACTAGGAAGTGATTGCATAGTCACTTGCCGTGAGAGTCTCAAATCATGAACCCTCCTCTCTAGCTCGTCTGTGAAGCCTCTAATCTCTTTGACCTCTTGGATAGCCAACATATCATCTCCCTCTGCCTTTTTGATATACTCAGGGATTATCTTCTCATGTAGCTCTTCTAGTTTGGTCTCTCCTGCTTTGATATATAGCTCTAGGTTTCTAAAGAATTCAAGATTGGCTTCATATAGCTTATCAAGAGAGACAATATCAGTAAGGAGTTGGGCTTTGTGTTTTTCAAGCTCATTTGAGATAACATCTATCTGGTCTCTCACCTCCTCATACTCCTCTATAAACTTATTGATAGGCTTAGTCATACCCACCATCTTTTGCCACCATGCCTGTTTTTTGTTGGGGTCTAGTTTACTCATATCAAAGCCCTTGATAGAGAGTACCATATTGTTTAGAGCATCACCTGCTGGTCCTATATCTTTGTTTTGGACACCATCTATCATTCTGTTGGATATATCATCTAGTTTCTCTTGGGCTGATGCTCCGAAGTATATTATAGAGTTTCTATCATTTATATCTATCTCATTTAGAGCATCTTGGAGTGCTGTTACCTCATCTTCTCTTATCTCTGGGATATTTGGGTTGTCACCCTCTATTGATACCTCTATTAGCTCTTTGGTCTGTGTATTCATTATAATCCTTTATTATTTGATATGCTCTTTTAGTGCATCTATATTGACATCAAGGTCAAACATATTATTCTCTTTGAGTCTTTGTAACTCATCATCAAACTTCTTGTCCAAATCTCTCATAAGAGCATATAGCCTCTCTTTGGTATCGCTATTTATATCTTTCTCATCCATTGATACATAAGACTCCGTCACCTTGGCTATACCATCTATATATACAATAAGAAACTTCCTAGCTACTCTTATATCTTTGGGGTCTTCTTGGATTGTATCTATGATAATATCAGCTTTTTTGGTAGCAATCCATAACATCTTTACAAGCTCTTTATCTTTTATCTTTTTGCTATCATCTTCTATTTTGGTTATTTTGCCTCTAGCTTCACCTATCGTCTCTAGTACAAACTCTGCTGAAATATCACCGATATTCTCTAGCTTATCATCTCTAGGGTCAAACCCATAATAGAGAAAATACCCAATAGTAGCGATAACTCCCATAAATATATCCACATAAAAAGGCTCACCACCTGCTATAGATACCGTAAAAAATGTAGAGATACCTAGCCCAAATGCACCTAGGCTTTTATATGGTACTTTGGGTGCTTTAGTAAGTTTTGCTCTTAGATAATCCCTCTCTTGGGCAAACCCTATTGATGAGAGTTTGGCTGTGATAAAAAAGAGGACAAAAGCCACTAAATTGAGTATAAAAGCCATAACATTACTCTGCATAAGAGCCACAATAATAGCTAAAAATAGAGGAGGCAAAAATAGATATAGCATAATCCCCTTAGTAGATTTAGAACTCACCTGAGGTCTATATGGTTTTGCTTTTGACATTATAAAACTCCCAATAATTTAAGTAGAGGATACCAAACAACAACCCCTGAAGAGAGTATAATAAAGAAAAAACCAAATACCTTTTTGTATCCATACACAAAAAATCCTTTATATTAAAGTAGATATATTCTAGCATAATTTTTATAAATTTTGTAGATATGGATTTTTAGGAGTGTATGCTAATTATATGAGATATAGTGGACTAAAAAGTTAAAACCCAACTCTATCAATCTTACCTTTGGTACATCTGCTTCTTACATCTTTACCATCTTTTAGGAGTATGCTTATATCATCGCTATTAGCATCTCCTAGATAGAGCCAAATCTCAGATATAAGTCCATCTTTACATCTTAGCTCTAGCTTCTTACCAGCTCCTCTGCCAAAGCTCTCATTCATCTTAAATCTTATCTGTTCTAGTTTGACCACTTTACCTATATTTTGAGTAAAGAATTGACCTACTTTTGACTCATTTATCTGTTTAGTCAAACTAATAGCTCTGCTGTAGTATTCATCTTGACTCATATTGGCACAAGTACCGTGTTTTATCCACTCGTGTCTCTGTAGATATGATGATTTGGATGAGGGCATAACTTCCAAAAGCTCTTTTCGTGTAGTCTCACTAAGCTTTAGAGGTGCTAAGTTACGCCATTTACGACTCTTATCTAAGCTCTTATCCTCACTAGATACACCACAGTAGATATTCTCTCTAGGTTGTGGCCATAGTCCATGAAGACCAAACTTGGTATCTGTGTAGCTTTTGCGACTACTTTTGCACTCTCTTAGGTATCTATGAGTCTCACAAAAAGCATTTTGCCAACTAAGAGCTAGAAGCATTTGTGGAGAGTTTGAGATATTTTTTATCTCTTTTATCTCTACTTTTTTACTTACTGTTTTGGCTATACTCTCTTCTTTGAAACAGCTCTTATCTACCCAGCGATTGGGTACTGATATACCTTTGATATTTATATAGTATTGTCCCTTTTTTTCATCAATAACTCTATATGATGAGCCTATCTCTAGGCTTTGGTCTCCACTATTTTTGGTATGTTTCATATTGTTATAGATAGGGCAGTTATCTGTTGCAATTTGATTACTGTTCCCCAAAATAGATGAGAGGATAAGGGTAGTTATTAGTATGATTTTTTTCATGAATTGTCTCCTATGAGTATAGAATATATTATTGGAAGTGAGACCTTGACCTCGCCATTGGAAGTGAGGCTTCAGCCTCGCCAAATGATACAATTAAAGTAGGCGAAGCTAAAGCTTCACTTCCGATTTTGTTAATACGAGAATTTATACCCTCGTCTTCTTACTGTATGTATAACTTGAAAGCCCAAAATACTTTTGAGTCTTTTTCGTATCTGATTGATAGCCACTTCAACTGTATTATCACTCACATACTCAGGCTCTTCCCAAAGTGCATTTATAATCTCATCTTTTGAAAAGACTCTCTGCTTACGCAGGGCAAGATAAGCAAGTATGTCAAATGTTTTACCATTTAGAGATACTATCTTCTCATCATACTCTATCTTTTTGTTAGCTATATCAATAACTAACTTATCAATATTTACCTGTGTACCAAAAAGGTGTCTCATATTTGCTAGAACTCTCGCAGCTATAAGGTCGGGATGTTCACAGTGGTCACATATAACATCATCTACACCCAAACTAAAAAAGCCCGACTGTGCTTGGATATTTGAGGTCAATATCATTATCTTAGTTTCGCTTTTCTTCTTTTTGACCTCATTTACATATCTCTCAAGAGAGAATTTAACACCCTCATCTACTATAATTACAAGCTCATAGTGTCTAAAGTCTGTGAAGTTAGTAGCATCATACATATCTTTTGCATTATCTACAATACATATAAAATATTTATCTAACTCTTCTTCTAGCTGTTTTACATATTCATCATCAAATCCAACAGTTAATATTCTCATTATTTTCCAATCAATATAAAGTAGGCAAAACTTAAATTTTGTCCGTTTTTAACTTTTATTAGCGTATTTATAGCTAAATCTACCTTATTTAAAAATAAAATGAGCCACTTATCGCCCTTTTATAGTGATTTAATCGCTTTTATGTAGGCTCTTTTGGGTGCTGGGTATCCTTCGACCGTTTTGCTCTCATCTTTGGAGTCTAGAAAATCTTCAAGACTTTGTGTATCTATCCAATCAGTTTTTCTCTGCTCATTATGCTCTGTTTTCATAACTTCAAGCACCTCTACTGATTCAAATCCTGCTCTAAGACACCAGTTAATGAGTGCTGGAATAGTTGGGATGAAGTAGATATTTGGTATTTTGGAGTATCTATCTCTAGGAGTTAGGCATATCTCCTCCTCACCATCTATGATAAATGTATCAAGTATAAGCTCTCCACCTTTGCTTAGTCCCTTAAATAGAGACTTCAACATAGCCACAGGGTCGGAGCGATGGTACAAAACTCCCAAACAAAATAGAATATCAAACTTATGCTCATAAAACTCTACATGCTCAACTCCTAAAAGCTCATATACAATATCACTCTTTATAAAGTGATTTATAAATAGAAATTGGGAGTAGTATATAGCCGAGGGGTCAAAGCCTATAAGTTTTTTGGGGTTGTGTGTGAGCATACGAAATAGGTAGTATCCATTGTTACACCCTATATCACCTACGATTTTATCTTTGAGATTGAAGTGGGGTTCTAGTAGATTATATTTGATTTGACTCTGCCACTCTGAGTCTATAAAGATATTGTCTATCTCAAATGGACCTTTTCGCCATGGCTTCATTAGTAGTGCTGTATCTTTTATCTGCTCTCTATCATCATCACTAAGAGTAGGAAATGATACTCCTACTCTATCGCTTAGTGTGATTTTTAGGTTGTTATACTCTTTTAGATTTGATATAGCCTCTTGATATGGGGCTATATTTTTCCAAGTGAGCCACTTTTTTCTCTCGACTCTTAATTTATCTAAATCCATCTATTTTTCAAGCTATTTTTTGATGTAGGCTTTTTTGATAGTCTGGTCAAATAGAGGTCTATTTGCTCCTCTTGAGACTGATACACCCTCTATCTTTCTTACTACATCTTTACCTTTTACAACTTCACCAAAAATAGTGTGATTACCATTTAGCCATGGAGTCTGTGCTGTAGTGATGAAAAACTGGCTTCCATTTGTCTTAGGTCCTGCATTTGCCATAGCCAATATAAATGGTCTATCAAATACTACACCTTTGGCAAACTCATCTTTAAATGGTTTTTTCCATATAGACTCTCCACCTCTACCTGTACCTGTAGGGTCTCCACCTTGTATCATAAAGTTTTTGATTACTCTATGAAAAATTAGTCCATTGTAGTATCCATTTTTTACATGAGTAGTGAAGTTCTCCACAGCAAGTGGTGCTACATCTGGATAGAGTAGAAGCTCTATATTACCTGCATTTGTCTCTAATACCACGATAGTATCTTTAGCTTGAAGTTGCATACTCAACCCTATGAAGAGTAGTCCTATTAGTAGTTTTTTCATCTTATGTATCCTTTTCACATTTGTCTATTTTTAATTTTTTGAGTATTTTTGTAAAAAACTCACCACCTTCTCTATGTATATCATCATGAAACTCCAAATAGATAGCCTGAATATCTTGTCTATCATTTGAAATCTTGTCAAATATAAATGGAGTTTGCCCCGTCTCTTCTTTGACCTCATCAATGGCTTTGAGTATATCCTTTTTGAGGTCTTGATTATCACCAAAGATAAGGCTCAATCCCTCATATCTCTCTTCCATTCTTATGTGTGCTTTTATCTCATTACATCTGCTCATATAGTTCCTTAATTAATTAAATGTGAGAATTATAACGCTTTTACTATTTTGTTTGGCATAATTTATATATTTTATAACCTAATCTATTTACACTCTTTGATAAAACGCCAATGGTCCAAAATCTCTTCTTCTTCTAAACCCTCTTCATCTACGACTCTCTTCATCGTATCATAAGCCCTTTTGCAATCTTTATCTTTATAGTATCCCCACGCAAGAGAGTCAAGATAGTATGTATTATCAGGCTGTTGAATGAGAGCATCTTTGATAAGCTCTATACCCTTTTTTATATCTATATTCTTATCGATTAGGGTATATCCATAGTAGTTGAGATATATACTATCATCATTACCCTCAGCCATAGCTCTTTTGAAAAGCTCTACTACATTATCTATAACATCTGTACTATCTTTATTCTCAGCACTCTCAAATATCACTACAGCTTTCTCTGCTAACCATTTGGGATTTTTATCTTTATTGTATAGAATATCAAGTAGATATAGAGCTTTTGTAAAATACTTTTTGCTCTTATACAAATCATATAGTAAATCGTTTGTTATATGGTTTGCCTCCAAAAACTCAATAGCTCCATCTACATCTTTTTGGTATAGATATACATCTATAATCTTATCTAGGTACTGCTCATCTCCATCTTGTTTGTAGAGTGATTTGTATGTAGATAGTATCCCCTTTACATCTCTAGCCTTTTGATATAGTGAGAGAAGCTTTATATATACATCTTTTGTTACTATATTCATACGACTATGTGACTCTAGTAGTGCTATAGCCCTCTTGGGTTCATCTGTAAACTCATCCATTAGCTCCACCATACGAAGAAGTATCTCCTCTTTGGGTACTATATGGTAGATTTCATCAAGTAGCTCAAGAGCCCTTTTAAAGTCACCTGCGTATAGAAAGGCATTGGATGCCAAATCCAAATCCATAGGCTCTTGAGAGAGTTTGAGTAGTATTTTTGCCTCTCTTTTGGCATTGGTTACTTGTCTTATTGTTAGATAAAGAGGAATTAAGAGCCTCTTTACATCTAATCTATTTGGATGTTTTTTGTCCCACTTTTTGAGCCTTTTGATACTACTTATTATATGGTCTCGCACCATCAAAGCAGAGGTTACCTCTTTAAATAGATATACTTTTGCACCTGTTCTATCATATAGTTGTTTGTATATCTTATAGCTATCCTCATAAGATTGATACTCCTCATAGAGTAGCCCTCTTATGATTAGCTCATCATTACTCATCTCATACTTCTTGCCACCATAACTACTTGTAACAAAAGTAAAAAATATAAATACTATTAAAACTAGACTATTCCTATACATTCTTCTCTTACCTCATTTTCATCATTTTTAAACTGCTCCCAAAATGGGAATGTAGAGCACTGCAAGGGACGCACAGGATATATCTCACACTTTTTCTCTATCTCATCAAAAAATATACAAGCATAGTTTTCAACAGATAACCTCTTCTCTACTAAAGAGTACCTATGCTTTACTTTTCGTAGATATATTGTAGCAAAATCTTCTACACTTAACTCCAAAAAATTGGCTATATCTACTATCTCTTGATATTTCGTCCATATATATCCACTACTTCCAACGCAACAAGCCCCACCACACTCATCACAAGCAGATGGCTTGAATTTATAGTTATACCCATCTTTTTCTATATGCTCCAACTCTATACTCCTCTCTCTTTAAAATCACCCTTTATACTATGTGTATTGGCTTTTATAAACGCCTCTTTTGCTCTAGTCGTGTAGCTATTATCCTCATCAAATACAATCAAAGGAGGCACTATCTGTGTCATAGACTTTGAGTTGTTTCTTCCTGCTATCATCACAAGCTTGGAGTCTCTATCTACTTTAGAATAGACAAACTCTATCCTCTCTGCTGTTATACCAAAACTTCTCAAATGATACAACAAAACATCTATCTGTTTGGCATCATAACAAAATATAAAATATCCTCTAGGCTTTAACA
>Ga0193963_1000848_pt1 | contig 15720 bp, 22 predicted proteins | sample FB_6_MG_FD_140359 | JGI IMG/M metagenome (GOLD analysis project Ga0193963, IMG submission 140359) | Microbial mat bacterial communities from the Broadkill River, Lewes, Delaware, United States - FB_6_MG | ecosystem: Environmental > Aquatic > Freshwater > River > Microbial mats | place: USA...
AAATCCTGATAACCTAGAAAAATTGTCGTTCACATAAGTGATAGTACCATTTAAATCAGCCTTAGAAATAAGGTAACTTTTATTGAGAGCATTCATTAAAATGGCAGTATCTGCATGGTTTTTTTCTAGTTGAATTTCTAGGTTTTTTAAATGTGTTAAGTCACTGATATATCCAAAGTATTCTATAACATTGTTATTTTCATCACGGATAATGCGAGTACTATCCTCTACCCAAATCCATCCTTTCTTACTTTTTATACGGTAGGGCTTATGTTTGAACTCATCTACAGTACCTTGTGAAGCTTCTTGAACCTCTTTCATAACTAATTCAATATCATCTGGGTGTATGAACTGTGAGTAAAGTACCTTTGCATTTAAAAAGTCTTCAACATCGGCATTAAAGAATGTGTTTACATTTTGACTAACATATAATACAGGCCATCCCTCACTATTTTTCCAGCGAAAAAAAATGGATGGTGAGTAGTTTAAGTAGTCAATAATGGAATTCATAAATATATGCCTTGATGTTTTTATAGATGGTTAGTTCATCATTATTATAACATGTTATTTAGCGAGTTAATTATAGTTTTAAGATTTTTAGTAGCATGAATTTTTTAAAAGAGCTATAGGTAAGAGATTTTTTACAGGTATACCCTGTAAAAAATTTAAAATCTATTTTATAGACATATATGTTGAGATTTCTGAAACTGCTCCTGATGTCTCTGTAATAGTTGCATTTTGAGTAAAAGTACCTTGTACAAATTCATCATCATCAAAGTCGTCATCATCATTTACCCAGTCAGGGCATGTAGTTGAGATAAGTTGATAATCATCTAAATAGAAGTTTTCTAAGTCAGTAGCATCATAGATGTATAAAGGGCTAGGAACATCATAAGTGTTTACACAGTCTACTGAACCGTGATCAGGATCAGTTCCTTTTAAAGTTTCTGTTCCATCTTTTAAGTTTATTTTAGTTGTACCAGTTCCTTCACTACTACTAGCTTCTGAGGTAGCAATTATCTGATCAATAATCATCTCGTTAGTACCACTTTTAAATGCTAGACTTGTAAAGCTGTTACCATTAAATGATAACTCTTCACACGTTAGGTTACCATTTGCACCCATTTTTGATGTAACTGTCATTCCCATATTTGACATAGAACCTTCACAGCTATAACTAACTAATTGAGAAGAACTTCCTGAATCACCAGAAGAACCACCAGAGTCGCCATCTGAAGAATCACTACCACAACCATTAAAAGATAAGGCTAACACAGTTGTTAGACCAAGTCCAATGAGTTTCATTTTATACATATATTTCTCCTTATAATTAATCATTAATAGTAACAAAATATATCTTTTATATTGTGATATTGAATTAAGATAAGTGAAAAATATTTGGACTAGAGTAGAAATGTACCATTTTAAAAGTAAAAAGTAAGTTGTGATGTTTTAGTTGTTGGAGTAAAAAATTGTGAAGGTTTAAAACCTCTTAAAAAAGAGGTTTTAAAAAGAGATTATAGTGGTGTTACGTTCTCAGCTTGAGGACCTTTTTGTCCCTCACCGATTTCGAATGTAACTTTTTGACCATCAGCAAGTGATACACGACCACCAGTGTTGTTGTTTACTTGACGGAAATGTACGAATACATCTTTTCCACCATCGTCTTGTTCAATAAAACCATAACCTTTCTCATCGTTAAACCATTTAATCTTGCCGTCTTTTAATTCTGCCATTGTAATACCTTAGTATAAATTTTCACTTCATGTGAGAAGTGGAGTCAAAAATTGGAGAGTCTTTAGGTAACAATTGAGCAAAATTACAAAATCACACACTAAAGATGAACTCGAGCCTCATCTTTTCATCGCCGGTAGTATACCCTAATAATCCTATAAAACAAATTTTGTAGAAACTTTATGCACTTTTTTGATTTATATACAGAGCATTTTTGTTGGCAATGTTTTCTAATGCTCTCTTTGTATGGGGGTCAATCTGATGTTTTTTGATTTTTTGTACCATACCGATTAGACTACCATATGATGAGAAGTTTATCTGTTTTTTATGTAAGGCACTATCAGATAGGTAGTTTATAATTTCATTTTTACTGAGTATTGAACAGCCATTTTCTAAATTTCGTAACATAATTGCAAAAAGCTCTTCATCATCACCAATAAAAGATTCTGTGATTCTTTGAGCAGACTCTTCGTCTAAGCCTCTTTTATGGAGAGTAGAAGATATATTTGAAGATATGGAGTTTCTTTTTATTTTTTTAGTAGATTGTAAAGTTGTTGCCATTACTGGAGTTAAAATTAGTGAACCTACAAATGCAGTGAGAGTGATTAAGTTTTTTTTCATTACTGAACTCCTTTTAAAAATTTTCTAAAATGTCGATATTTCATCTATATAAGAGTATCTTAGCACTCAAAAATTAACGAAAAGGATTTATTATGGAAATTTCAAAAAATTTGCCAAATATGAACTCATCTGTAAAAGTTTCAGAGATAAAGACAAACTTTACTGAAAAAATAACTAAAGGTGAAGCAGAAGAATTACGTACACAAATTAGAGAACAGGCTAATGCAATAATGATACGTTCAACATCTTTGCAGATAAATATATCAAATTCGGAAGATATGTTTACAAAGAACTATGAAGAGTTTCGTAGTTTTTTAAATGATATAGGATATGAAGGAAAACCTATAGCTGAACTTTCTCAAGATGAAGCTGCTAAGTTAGTAAGTGAAGATGGTTTCTTTGGTATAACACAAACCTCTGAACGAATTGCTAACTTTGTTATAAATGGAGCAGCAGGAGATGAAGATATGTTAAGAGCTGGTCGTACAGGTATGCTAGAAGGCTTTAAGATGGCAGAAGAGATGTGGGGAGGAGAACTTCCTGATATATCTCAGCAAACAATGAAAAAAGCAGTAGAGATGGTTGATATGGCTATGAGTGAATTAGGTTTTTCTATAATTGATAAAGAGGTGTAATTAGATATAATTCTTTAAAATTTAATTTGTTTATAGAATTATCTAAGGGATATGCTAAAAGATATGAGTAGTTTAATTGCAAAAGTTATAGATATACAAAACAATGATACTCTTCATATAGTTAAGTTTGAGGCATATGGAGTTGAACTCAGTATGATGAGTTTAGAGTTAGATCCCTCGCTTAATATTGGAGCGAATGTAAGGTTGATGATTAAACCTACACATATAAGCTTGGCTAAAAACTTTAGCGGTCACTTAAGTGACTCTAATCAATTAGAGGCAATAGTTACTTCAGTTGAACAGGGTAAACTCTTATCAAATGTTAAGATGCAGTTTTTTGATACAACTCTAGAATCAATTATCACATCTGAAATGTTAAAAAAGTTGGAGTTAAAGCTTGGTGATAAAGTGAGTCTGTTTATAAATGCTAGTGAATTATCTATAAGTGAGATAATTAGATGATAGAAACACTTCAAACACTAAATTATGAGCCTTTTATACTCTCTTTTAAGCTAGCAGCTGTTACAACGCTAATACTTTTTATACTGAGTATACCTCTGGCTTGGTGGCTTTCTCAAACATCTTCAAAAACAAAACCTTTTTTTGAGGCTATTACAGCCTTACCCATTGTCTTACCTCCATCAGTCTTAGGTTTTTATATACTTGTAGCTCTCTCTCAAAATTCACCTATAGGGGTGTTTTTTGAAGATATGTTTGGTGTGAAATTGATTTTTAATTTTACCGGCTTAGTAGTTGCAAGCTGTTTTTACTCTTTACCATTTATGGTGCAACCCCTTCAAGGTGGTTTTGAGAGTATCAATAAAAATATGCTTGAAGCAAGCTATTGTGCCGGTAAAAGTAAGTTTGAAACTATTCTCAAAGTAGCACTTCCAAATATGAAACCAGCACTTTTGACAGCACTTATAGTTACCTTTGCGCATACAGTTGGCGAGTTTGGCGTTGTGTTAATGGTTGGTGGTAGTATCCCTGGTGAGACTAAGGTTGCTTCAGTTGCTATTTATGAGATGGTTGAAATAATGGACTATAGTTCTGCACATATCTATAGTGGTCTGATGGTACTACTTAGTTTTATAGTACTTCTGAGTGTATATATTTTTAATGCCAAACATACAAAGAGAATAGGGATAAGGTAGTGATACACTTAGATATAGATAAAAAGCTACACGGCTCTAATGGTGAGATGTCTTTAGAGATACAACTAGATATACAAGAGGGAGAGTTTATAGCCTTAAGTGGTAAAAGTGGAAGTGGGAAAACTACACTTTTAAGAATACTTGCTGGCTTAGAAGACTCTAGTGGCATTATAAAAGTCTCAAATGATTTTTGGCAAAATGGAAAAACGAAAATCTCAACTCAAAAAAGAAAAATTGGGTTTGTATTTCAAGACTATGCATTGTTTGAGAATATGAGTGTTTTAGAAAACTTACTTTATGTAAATAACGACAAAGAGTTGGCTTTAAAACTACTAGAGATGACAGAGATAAGCGAACTAAAAGAGAGATTACCAAATAAACTAAGTGGTGGACAGAAGCAGCGTGTGAGTTTATGTCGTGCTATGATGAATAAACCAAAACTACTTCTCATGGATGAACCTTTGTCTGCCCTTGACCCATCTATGCGTACAAAACTGCAAAGTGAGATACTTAAACTACATAAAGAGTTTAAAACTACAACGATAATGGTAAGTCATGACCCAAGTGAGATTTACCGTTTAGCTTCAAGGGTACTAGTTCTAAGTCAAGGAAAAATTGTTAATGATGGTACTCCAAAAGATGTACTTTTAAAAACTAGTGGGAGTGCAAAGTTTGCCTTTGAGGGGGAGCTTTTAGATATTGTTAAAGTTGATGTTATTAATGTTGCTATTGTTTCTATCGGTCAGCAACTTGTTGAGGTCGTAGTGAGTGACAGTGAGTTAGAAAATTTAAAAATTGGTGATGTTATAAGTGTAAGTACGAAGGCATTTAGTCCGATTATAAAAAGTTTAGGCTGAAATATCTAAGGAAGATTGTGAATCTTTTTCATCTTCTGAATTAGTTTGGTTGGCATAAGTATCTAAGCCTGTTGTCTCTTCTTGTCTCTCGCGCGCAAGTTGTTGTTGTGCTTTTATCTCCATAGCTCGTGCAGAGGCTGCAACAGCATGGTCTTGTCCACTTGGATTTCCTGGTGCCATTGCCGCAGCAACAGCTTGCCTTGCATTTGAAATTGTTTCTTGTGGCGTTGAACCAGATGGGATAGAGATAGAAACTTCACCACCGATAGCATACATCTTGCCATCAGGACCTTGCTGATAACTAAAAGAAGCCCCACCAGTCATCCCTCCACCAGCTGCTTGGTGAGCTGCTTCATGAGCTTTTACTTCAGCATCTCTTGCTTGGAGGTTTTTGACTAACTCCTCTTCTTCTGTAGAGAGTTCTTCAGGCTTAGAGGAGTTTTTAGACTCTTTAAGCTCTTTTTCTTTTTCTATCTCTTTTTCAAGTTTTTCAGAATCACTTACTTTTTGTACTCTCGTTTCATCATCTTCTACAACCAACACTTCTTTCTCGTTAAGTTTAATAGTATAGTTTGAACCGATGTTGTATAAAGTATTTAATCCTACATCCATAATCTCAATTATACCACTAATAGGGTATCATTTCAAAATTACAAGGATTTTTAGATGATTACATTTGAACTAAAAGAAGATTATATTGAACTTTATAAACTGATAAAAGTTTTGGACTTAGTTGATAGTGGTGCCCAAGCAAAGTTAATAATTGCAGATGGTTATGTTATGAGAAATGGCGTAGTTGAGACTAGAAAAAGAGCTAAGATTGAATCGGGTGAGACTATACAGGTTGCAGATGCTATTATAGAAGTAGAGTAGATGAAAACATTATTTTTTCTCATTTTTCTTTCTACTCTTATTTATGCTGATAGTCTAAAAGCGTACCATGAGTATTTTTTAAATTTAGATGTTCATGCTAAAAGTTTAGACTTACAAAAAGAGATAAACGCCATAAAAAAAGCGAGAAGTGAATTTCCACTTGATGATAAATTGAAAATGGTGGATATAGAGTTAGAAAATAGATTGGCAAATGAGAAAAAACATTCCACTTTAAATTAAGAAAAAAGTCTTAAACTACAGTATAGCTTACTGATAACTCTCATCAGTAATATTTATATTATAATATTCGCTATCAGATGGTAGCTCTATATGCCATTTATCGGTATAGTCTAGCTCTATTATTACATCTTCTATTTTACACTCAAGCAGATGTCCACCCGCATTTTTATCCTCCGTTAAAAAGTGAAAGTGATAGCCAGCAGCATTGGCTGGACTCATAAAACTTGGTAGCCTAAAGCCGATAATTGTTCCCTTTTGCTCATAAAACTCAAATGTTGGTTGCGTCTTTAAAACATCAACTAAAACAGGGTAAGGCTTGTTTTGCTTTGGTACGCTTCTAGTTTTTATATACTCAAACTGCCCCTTTATTTTAATTGCATAGCCAATGTTTTTTGTAGGAAGCAGTTGGTCAATATAGGTTTTTAGTTCTGTACAGTCAAGAGTTTGGGTTAGTGAAATGGTTTTGTCCGCTTCAAAGAAAGTAACAGCAGCAAAAGGGATTTTATCTTCATCACTTACTATACGTGCTACCCCATCAGAAGATACTCGGTACACCTTGTTTTCATAAACAACCATCTCCCCATCTATGGCGTTAAAGGTACCTAATCCAAAGTCACCATGCTCTTTAAGCTCCCCACAACTCATGTTTCCATCATAAACACCTTGAAGAAGACTACTAAGAACAGAGTACTGAAATAGAGTGTCTTGCTCTTTTTGTATCTCTTTATGGGAGTCTGTATCTTGACATCCATAAAAAAAGAAGCTTATAGTTAAAAGTAAGAAAAAGAAAGTATTTTTTAAAGAGTTATGTATCATTTGGAAGAGTTCTCCCTTTTAGTAGATATAAGTTAATGATACCATAATCACTTTGAAGAGCTTATATCTTTTAGGTTTAAGGAGCTTGTAACAATATTTTTATTTACTTCGAATTTTTTTTCAATATTGAGTTCATTACAAAGTTTTTCAACGATATGTAATCCAATGCCAAGACCTCTTTCACTCTCCTTATAAAACCTATTAAAAACTTTTGAAGGATCATGAATGCCATAACTGTCATTTGAAATATATAAAGTATCATCTTTTAGAGATATATGGATAAAACCATTGGATGTATTGTACTTAGATGCATTACTAAGTAAATTGTATATTATTCTACTAAAAGCATTTTTATCACTGTTTATAACTCTATCTTGTATTTCAGTATCCCAAGCCAGATAATCATACATTGAAGAGAAGAAATCTATATTTTCTTCAAGGACTTCTTTGAGTGAAAATCTTTCTGTATTGAACTTAACATCTTTTAGATAGAGGTCGAGGTTCTTGTGTAACATAGAAATCACATTAGCACTTTGTGTGATACTTTTTACTTCTTCATTATTTGTATCCATCATTTTAAGGTTTATTAATATAGAACTTAGAGGTGTATTTAAGTCGTGAATAATATCTTTTATAAATTCTTCTAGAAGTTTGAGTGCAACTCTAAGTGGACGTAAAGCATAGAGTGAAAAGACTAAGGATATAGATATTGAAATGAAAGATAAAAGAATTAATTGAAATAAAATTGTTTCTTTAATCTCTTGAAGCAAAAGTTTATAATGAGTAAGAGGATAAAATATTTTTAACAGATTAGTATCATCTAGTGGCGTTAAGATATAAACATTTTTTTCATCAAAGTATAGTTCATAGAGTTTAGTGTCTTTTTCACTAGAAACTATACTTATATCAAAACGATCATCATCAAAAAAGAAACTATAGTTTTTCATCTCTAAAAAAAGTTGCTCTTGAAGATGTTCTCTTTCTATTTTAAAGTAATTATAAAAAATGAACAATAAAAAAAGTTGTATGACAATAAAAAATAGACTAAAGCTTTTGAGTAGCGACTCTTTTTCAGATAATTTTATAGCCAACTCCTCTTACATTTTCAATAGTAACATCTAAATTCTTTTTAATCTTTGTTATATTGACCCTCAGTGCTAAATCTGACGGTTTTTCCAATAATTCGAATAGTTCATCTTTTACAACAGGGTTAGGGTGATTTTTAATCAGTGAAATCAATATCTTTTTTTGAACATCTCCAATATTTATAGCTTTTGCTTTATAAAAAACTTCATTTGTATGTACATCAATTTCAAACTCTTTAAACTTTAACTTCTCTTTCAAAGTCGATGTTTTCGCTTTAATACGAATTAAAAGTTCATCAGGGTCGAAAGGTTTTTTAACATAGTCGTCAGCCCCTGCAATAAACCCTTTTGTTACAGAAGAGATGTCGATAAGTGCTGAGATAATAATTGTTGGGGTAAGGTCATCAGATTCTCTTAGCATTGTTAAAATATCTATACCGTTTATAAGGGGAACATTTATATCAAACAGATAGAGGTTATATTTATTTTGATAACTTAAGGTAAGTGCCTCTTCCCCGTTTTTAGCCCAGTCAACAACATACCCATTTATATGAAGGTATTTAATTAATGTTTTGGATAGGATTGGGTCATCTTCTAATAATAGGATTTTATTCAAAATAGACTCCTAGTTTTATGGAAAATATATGGTCATAAGAGTTTTCATCTAAAGCGTAGGCATAGTTTATAGATGTGAAGATACTATTTGAAAAATTGTAGTTATTAAACCATGAGATAGCTTGATAGTCATCATTTTCAAGATAGATAGAATTACTATACTCATATGAGAGGGCACTATACCATCTGTTTGTTAAGGCATAGCCTGTTCCTATAGAATAATAGTTTGTATTTTCATAGTCTAGATATTCAGTATCACCACTAAGTGTATAGCCATAATATAAAAATAGATTTTGGCGTTTATTAAAAAGGTAGTTTACATTAATTGATGTAAAATAATCTTTTTCTCCTGTACCTATAGAGAGGCTTGCATTATCATCAACATCTGATGTTGGTATTTTTACCCCTAAAGAGAGTTTAGTATATATATTATCAGATTGAAAAGTATAGCCACCACTTATAAAAATATCACCAGTATCACTTAGTGAGGGGTTTGTAGTTTCAAGAATTTTATAATTTGCATTTGATACAGACAAATCCCATTGATAGTATGTGTAGTTAAGATAAAAGTTAATGTTATTAATCTGTTCACTCTCTGCATCATTATAGATATCGTTTCCAATGATGAAAGTTAGTAGTCCACGATAACTTTCATCTTGGGGACAGCCATATTGATCTACAAGTTTATCAAAGGGAGTATCAGGACATTTATCTATAGTGTCATCAACACCATCAATATCATAATCTTGATATGAGAGTAGAATAGAAGATAATATAAAAGTAAGGAAGATAATAGTTCTCATTTTTTACCTTTATATTGCATAGGGTCATGTTGTTGTTTTTTCTGTTTCTGATTTTGTAGTTTATTATGTTGAGTAGTTTTATTTTGATTACTGTACTGAAGCTTATTGGTCTTATTTATTGTCTTGTTTGAATTGAGAGATTTTCTTAATTCAGCCATAGTTTTTGCTTTAGTCTCTTTATTCGCTTCTCGAAGTTGTATTTTGAGTTGGTTTATAAGTAAGTGTTTCTCAGATGCTTTTGCAGTCTTGATTTGAGAAATCAATACAGATATTTTTGAAGGTTCAGCTGCATAAGAGGAGGATAGTATAGATAGATAGATAATTAAAATTACTAAATATCGCATAATAAATCTCCTTCTCTTATTTTATAGACTTCTATTTTTTTCCGTTACCAGCACCATTACCACCACCTTGATTGTTTTTAGAACCTTGTGATTGTGCACCAGTGCCTGAACCATCTCTTAAACGTTGTCCCATCCCTTGAGCTTGGTTGTTACTCCCTTTATACAGGTTCCCACTTCCTGAACCATCTTTAGGTCCTAGCCCTTTGTTAGCCATTCTTTCTTCTCTAAACTTAGCTTGTTCTTCTGGAGTCATCAGTTGTACTCGACTTTGCATCTCTGCTCTAAAAGCTTCTCTATCTTCAGCTGCAATTGTACCTCTTAGTGCATTTAACTCTTCCATACTCATTTGTGAATAATCCACTGCCATTAACCCTACCGCTATCATACTTATAGCAACTATTAACTTAGTCATAATGTATCCTTTAATTTGAATTTTTACCGTGTTGTTGTCCATTTCCTGAACCACTATTGCCTGAACTACCATTGCTCTGAGGATACTCCTCAACTGTTTTACAGTATTCTTCTCCTAAACTACAACAGCCATCTGTTGTTCCCTGCGCTTTTAAGGCTTTATCAAATGCCCAGTAATGTGAATAACTTCCTTTTCTTAGGTTCTCAAACACTACTGTAATGTCATCTACCCCATCTACAAGTTCTAAGTCTGCATTTAAGTCATTTATATCTGTTACCTCTACCATACAGCCTACCTCTAAGGCACTTTGAAGAGAGGTTGAACCTCTTGTGTATAGTGTATCGTAAAGTTCTGAAATCTCATTTATAGTATAACTACCATCATTATATGCGCTTAAAACTTCTTGGGAGTAGCCACCACTATAATCATCAGTGTTTAGAATGTTTAAATCATATTTTTTGAGTAATGCTTCTACTGATAATACATGCTGTGCCTCAGCCTTTGTAGCTATATTGTAAAGTGTTTGTGATGGCGTTAAAGCATTTAATGCTAAGTAAAGATCTCTAGCTAAACGCTCCTCATTCCACATAAACGCCAAAGTGTATTTTTGCTCATTCGAAAGCTCTGATACTGGAGTCGCATCTATGATTGTTTGTACGGAATCAGTTGGAAGATTATCTATATCTTCCTGTGAAAGTTTAGTGATATTTAAATCATCTATTAAAATATTTTCAAGTTCTACACTACTTTTACCATTATGTGCATATAAAGATTTTCTCTCTTGAATTCTGTTTTGAAGAGTGTGCATCTGCGCTGAACCTATAGTAGCTGGATCACTAATGTTGTTTTCATAACAAAATTTATACACTTCATCACTTAAAGCCGCTATATCTAAATCAGAACTAGGTGTTTGGCTTGATAATCTTTCTTTTGTAAATCCTATATCAAGGAATGAATCGGTTTGATTTTCATCCATTGTTGTAGCTAGAGTCATAACAGTACCTGCTCGTGTACGTAAACGAAGCTGTCCCATCTCTACATCACCCGCATCAACTACACCATTTCTATTCATATCGATGTAGCCACCATAACTTTGAACTGGATATACTATATCATTAAAACTATATACACCGTTACCAAGATGTTGACCTATTCTCCCATTAGCATCTCTGACTAATGCCTCAAGGACAGGACCTCTCTCCACTGTAATGTTTGTTACTTGAATATCTTCACTCATTGAATTTTGTGAGGAGTTTGTGCTTGAGCTATCACATCCTGCTAAAAAAATATAGGAGATGAAGGCTAAAGCTATTATTTGTGTTTTCATAATAAAATCCTTTTTGTTAAGTTATATAAAATTATAAAAAGAATTTGTTACCTGTTTGTTACCAGTTTGTTATTAAGAATACTGGTATGATTTAGAAATTATATGTATTTTAGGATAAATTTTTAACTAGTTGTTTTTAATGTCTTTTGTTTGTATGTATCAAAAATACTTTGAATAAAAGCTGCATAATGTTTTTTACTCTGCTTTTTGAAAATCTCACGATCAAAAATATTAATATAAAAATGTCGGTTTAGAAAGTTTAAAAACTTTTTTTTAAGTTTATTGTTCTGAATTAGACCATAAGCAGTTCTAAAAAAATGTATGTTTTTTTCATCAAGTTGGAATCCAGCATGACGTTCTTTGTCTATAAAGGCTTTTAAGACCTTTCTTTGCTCAGAAGTCGCTATAAGCATCATAGTTTTTAGTTTTGAATTATCACTATAGGATTTGTATGCTTGAACAAGATCATATATTTGTTCAACATAGATGGTTTGTTGTAGTTCATGTGCTTTTCTGGCAAGTTTGTCCGCTTCGTGAAGATATTCACGTTTAAGCCACAAAAATTGGTAATGTTTGATTCTATCAATTAGATGTTTATCTAACATTTTGACATTGAGGGTCATATTGTCATAGACAAAAACAACATTATCATATTTATTTTGGAGTGCTATTTGGGCACTCAGAATAAGTGCCCGATACTCTGCGTATTGACTGTCTGGACAGTTTTCTAGCTTTTGCATATATTTTCTTTTTGTATGCAAGTCAATTACACCGATACCAGCTGAATCAGTTCTCATATCGAAGCTGGCATCAGAGATTAAAAACTTGTTTGGGGTCATATTGTATATCCAAGTTCTTTTTTATTGATGTGTTGCTTTGACTATATACATCATGATTTTAATATTTACACCTTTCTTACTCCAAACCAATTTTTTAACTTCTCCAATTAAGGTGCTACCAGAGTCAATCATTTGGGATGGTAATAGATTATGTTTTGCCGGAACATACCCCAGTTTTTCATTTTTAAGTGTGGCAACTTTGATAGCATTCTTATCATGAGGGTTTTCTTTTTCCCTAACGATTTTTACATGATTACCTATGGAAAGTTCACTGTATAACTCAGTTATATTATGAACAAATTGTGTCCCAGTAAGATATACTGATCCAACAAAAGTTCCAAGCTCTTTATTGGGAAGAACTACATTTTTAAGATAGTAACAAAACAATTCAGCACATTGTTTAGCAAGTGATTTTGGAGCAAATAAAACACTTGTCTCACTGAGTTTATAAAGCTTTTTAAAATCTACGATATCTTCAATTTTAATATAAGTTTCTTCTATCTCATGAAGAAAATGCTCAATAAGCTCATCGAGGTTTTGCAAGTTGTTTTCAGATTCTGCAAGCTCTTTTTGTTGCTCTACAAGCATCATATTCATAAGTATTTTGAACTCAAGTTCTAGTTTATTTCGTTGCATCATTTCTCCTTTATATATCACAGTCATCACCGCATTCATCTCCAAGACTGAATAAAAAACTTAGTCCAATTAATGTAAAGTATGAATCCAAGTGGACTTTGTATAAATAATTTTCCCATAAAAAAGGCACTATAGAGTAATAAAGCTCCGATACCAACGACAACTATAAATATTAAAAATTCCATATTGAACCTCCAAAACTTTTAACAGCTGAAAAAGTCAAACAACATAATCATCATTACAATAGCAAGTATAGGTTTTCGAAAATACCAAAAAACGATTAGGGCTAATGTAAGATCAATGATGTCCACTTAATGTTCCTATCTAAGATATATTGTGATATTATGCATGATCACTTAGACAACATAATGTCCATAAAGGAGATTTATGCGAAAACTTCACGATTATGACAAGATTCTTACACGACTCACTATTATATTGCAGCGTTTATATGAGGGAGAGATACTTTCTACAAGTGTTTTAGCTGAAGAATTCAACGTGTCTCCTAAGACAATTCAGAGGGATTTTAATGAGAGGCTTATTAGATTTCCTATTGAAAAATCCGGACATCAGTGGAAAATGCAAGATGGCTATAAACTTACAAAGGAACGAACACCGGAGGAAACACTTGTCATAGAGATGCTTGAAAACATAGCAGAGAGTATAGGTGCTGGTTTTGGAGCAAAAGCGAAGCACCTTTTTTCTAAGCTTCAAAATACTACGGCAAGTCCTATATATTCAAAAACTATTATCGAGGATATTTCTGATAAATTAGAATTAATCCAAAACATTGAAGAAGCTATTAATAACAATACTATAGTTATTTTTAACTACAACAATAAACTACGTTATGTTCGCCCATATAAAATTGTTTCATTTGAAGGATATTGGTATTTGTATGGAGAAGAAGTTTTGCAAGATAAACTTAAAACGTTTTACTTTAAAGATCTAGAAAACTTGCAAATAAGTGAAGAATCATTTACACCTAAAACTGAAAATTACAAAGTGTTGGAAAGGTCTTTAAACGCTTGGTTTGAGCCGAATAAAGAACCGTTTGAAGTTGTGTTAAATGCTTCTAGTGATATTGCAAAATATTTTGAGAGAAGACCACTTTCTATCACACAAAGAATTATAAAAATATATAAAGATGGGAGTATGGATTTGTCTTTGTTAGCTACATCTGAGAGGGAAGTGATTCACGAGATAAAAAGGTGGATGCCTGATTTAATTGTAGTTGAACCAAAAGCCTTGGCACTAAAGGCAAAAGCTATTTCAGATACTTTTATTAATAAACAAATTGAACAACTGATTCAATAACGGACATTATACTGTCTAGCTGATAGTGTTTAATTCTTGTATAGATTTTGAATACAAGGATAGTCATATGTTACAAAGTGGTGCAATCATAGCTCTTATAGTTGTTTCAATTCTTCAGCATGTAAGAATCAATAGACTAGTAAAGAAATTAAAATAGAGGTATTTTAGGAAAATAAGATGATTCTTGGAAGTTTGAGTGGTCCATTTGGAATGTGGTTCGGATTTAATAAGTCAAATAAGTTTAAATATTGGAAAACTTGAAGTTCTAGACTCAACATCAACTCTTCCAATGCTAAGAAAAGTAAATCAAATTAGAACTATTACTGGAACACTCCAAATAGAAGGAAATACTCTTGATGAAGAGAGAGTTACAGCTCTTATTGAAGGAAAAAGAGTTCTTGGAAAAGTTGATGAGATAGCTGAAGCAAACGGAGCAATAGCACTCTATAAATATATTGAAGAATTAAATTACAAAAATGAAAAAGAGCTTTTAAAGTCACATGAAATTTTGATGAATGAACTTCTCAAAACTGCTGGAACATACAGAACAAGTGATGTTGGAGTAGGAGATAAAGATGGTGTTGTTCATGTAGCACCTCCAAGTGGGCAAATACAAAAATTAATGAGTGATTTATTTGAGTGGTTAAGTACAACAGATGAGCATCCATTGATAGTTAGCAGTGTCTTTCATTATGAATTTGAGTTTATTCACCCGTTTATAGATGGTAATGGAAGGATAGGAAGATTTTGGCAGAGTTTAATTCTTTATAATTGGAATAATTATTTTAGTGTAATTCCTATTGAGAGTATTATTAGGGATAAGCAGCAAGAGTATTATAAAGTTCTTGAAGAGTGTGGAGCAAGTGGAGAGAGCACATTATTTATAGAGTTTGCACTTCAGTCAATTTTAGAGGCTATAGATAAGGTCGGTAATAGGGTCGGTAATAAGGTCGGTAATCTAACTGATAATCAAAAAAGAATAGTTGAACAGATTCAATCTAATAATAAAATATCAGCTTCTAAACTAGCAGGTGTCGTTGGTATCTCAAAACGAAAGATTGAAGAGAACTTGTCAAAGTTGAAAGAACAGGGCATTTTAGAAAGAGTAGGTGGAACTCGTGGATACTGGAACCTATTAGAAGTTAAGTAAATATAAAAATTATTAATTAAATACTACTGAAAAAATATTTTATTTTTTATTAAAAAAATTAATAATATTAAAATTTAATTAATAATTTAAAAATAGAATGTAATTATTAATGTTCATAATGTTCTTATTATCCTAATGAAATTTCCATAATGACATAAACAGGAGGTATGTTATATAATATACCTGTTGATGTGCCTAATGAAGTCGACCCTTTTGGTTAAACAGGTACAGTACAATAAGTTACTGGTGGTTTTAGAATAGG